>Ga0209652_1000082_pt1 | contig 73439 bp, 75 predicted proteins | sample SaaInl74LU_5_DNA_FD_184641 | JGI IMG/M metagenome (GOLD analysis project Ga0209652, IMG submission 184641) | Marine microbial communities from expanding oxygen minimum zones in the Saanich Inlet - ESP_74LU_5_DNA (SPAdes) (version 2) | ecosystem: Environmental > Aquatic > Marine > Intertidal zone...
TGAGAAGTTTGTGACCCAGCCACGCCACATCGAAGTTCAGGTGTTTGGCGATGGCGAAAAAGCCGTGCACCTCTTTGAGCGGGACTGCTCTCTGCAGCGCCGTCATCAAAAAGTAATCGAAGAAGCGCCAGCGCCGGGGATGACTGCCGAGATGCGCGCTGCGATGGGTGATGCGGCTGTCAAGGCGGCCGAGGCCATTGGCTACAAGGGCGCAGGGACTGTTGAGTTTATCGTTGACGGCTCGCGCGGGCTACGTGCCGATGGGTTCTGGTTTATGGAGATGAACACGCGGCTGCAGGTCGAGCACCCTGTGACAGAAGCGATCACGGGTGTTGATCTGGTGGAATGGCAGCTCAGGGTGGCTTCCGGTGAGGGGCTACCCAAGCGGCAGGACGAGCTGACCATTACGGGCCATGCTTTTGAGAGCCGTCTTTATGCAGAAGATGTGCCCAAGGGCTTTTTGCCTGCCACGGGCACGCTGGCACATCTCGCCTTCCCTGAGGGCGCGCGGGCAGACAGCGGTGTGCGCACGAATGACACGATCAGCCCGTTTTATGACCCGATGATCGCCAAGATCATCACCCATGGACCAAGCCGTGCCGTTGCGCTGAAGCGCATGGCGCGGGCGCTTGCACAGACGCAAGTGGCGGGGACGGTGACAAACTTGAGTTTCCTTGGTGCGCTTTGTGCCCATGAGGGCTTTGCGGCTGGTGACGTGGACACGGGGCTGATTGGCCGCGACTTGGAGAGCCTTGTGCAAGCGCCAGCACCGACAGAGGCAGAACGCGCTTTGGCGGCGCTGGTGGCGTTGGGCCTCACGCAGGCCGAATGGCCCACCGGTGTCCACCTCTGGAGTGCCATGCGCAGGCAGGTGGCCTTGCGATTTGGAGAAGATGAGTTTGAAGCTGTTGTGGAGAGCCTGTCTGCTGACGCACATGATGTGACGCTGGGCGAGGCCCGCGTTGCGGCGCGCCGCGTGGGCGGGCGCTGGATGCTCAACGGGCAGGTCGCACCAGAGGCGCGTTCGGGCGGGGAAAAGGTCTTTGTCTTTGGGCAATACGGTCTGAGCTTTGATGTGGTTGATCCGCTCGAACGGGCGGCCTCGCTTGGCGCGGGTGCTGCGCTGATTGAAGCGCCGATGCCCGGGCTGGTGAAGGCTGTTTTCGCCACGGCTGGACAAGAGGTGAAGGCGGGCGACAGGCTGGCCATTTTGGAAGCGATGAAGATGGAGCACGCGCTTTTGGCTGCGCGTGACGGGATCGTTGCCGAGGTGCTTGTTGAGGCCGGTGCGCAAGTCGAAGCGGGAGCGGCGCTTATCCGTCTTGCGGAAGATGACGAAGAGGCCGCTGCATGACACCACGCCTGCTTGGCTTTGAAGACAGCGTTTACAGCTGGTCAGCAAGGGCCGGGCTGGTCGCGAAAGGGGTGGACTTCAGCTATCAGGAGATCAACCCTTTTGAGGTCGATCAGCGCGCTGGGCTTCTGGCACATCACCCCTTGGGGCGAGTGCCTGTGCTTATGCACGACGACTTCACGGTCTATGAGACGTCGGCGATTTTGAGCTATGTGGAGCGCGGGTTTGACGGGCCGAGCCTCATGCCTGAAGGCGCGCGGGCGCAGGCGCGAGCGTTGCAAGTGGCTGAGATGGTGGGGTCTTATGTCTATTGGCCCTGTGTGCGGCAGGTGTTTTCGCATGGCTTTTACCGCCCCAAGCTTGGTGCAGATTTTGATGAGGGCGTGATTGAAGACGGACTAATGGCGGCAGAGCCTGTTTTGAGTGCTCTGGAGGGGATTGCAAGTGAAGGGCTTGTTCTCAATCGCGAGGGTTTGACGGTTGCAGACCTGATGCTTGCCGCTATGCTGCGATATTTCAGGGCCGCCAAGGCAGGGGCTGATATGCTTGAGGCGCATGAAAGCCTGAGCGATTGGCTGGTCTGGACCATGCAATCGCGTGCCTTCGCAATCACACGGCCCAAAGTGTTGGAACAATCGGGAGAGACAAGTTGATTACGCTTCACCATGTGCCGCAAAGCCGCTCGATGCGGGTGCTTTGGCTGCTCAACGAGCTGGAAGTGCCTGACTTTCAGGTGCAGGTGCATCCTTTTGACAAATCCTTGCGAGAACCCGAATTTCTCACGCTCAGCCCTGCGGGGCGCGTCCCTGCGATGGAGATCGAGGGAGAGCGGATGTTTGAGAGCGGCGCGATGATCGAATATCTGTGCGAGCGCTTCCCTGAGCGCCACCTGGGGCGGGAGCCTGGCAACCCTGACCGTATGGCATGGCTGACGTGGCTGCATTTTGCGGAGACGGTGACAGTCCATGCCGCAGCGCTCACGCAGCAGCATATCATGCTGTACGAGGATCACATGCGCTCGCCCTATATCATGCAGCTTGAGGCAAAGCGGCTGGCGAAGTGTTATGAGGCGATCGAGGCGCGGCTATCGACGCCTGTGGAGAACCGCGACTATCTGCTTACATCGGGCTTTTCGGCGGTTGATATTGCTGTCGGGCAGGCGGTCTATGTTGGCAGGCATTTCGTGAAGACTGACGACTACCCTGAGCTTTCAGCTTGGTATGAGCGGATCACCGAGCGCTCGAGCTTTGCGGCGACAATGGCTGTCGGAGAACAGAAGCTTTACACAGAGGCGTTTTATGCGCCGTGGCCCTTGCCTGAGCGGAGCGAGACATGAGCGGATATGTCGAAATTTTTGAGGTCGGTCCGAGGGATGGTTTGCAGAATGAAAAGCGCCAAATCCCGACAGCGGAGAAAATTGCGCTGGTGAACTGTCTGTCTGAGGCGGGCTTCAAACGGATCGAGATTGCAAGTTTTGTGAGCCCGAAGTGGGTTCCGCAGATGGCGGACAGTGCTGATGTTTTGGCGGGAATCACGCGCGCGGAAGGCGTTTCATATGCTGCGCTGACACCGAACTTGCGTGGCTTTGAAGGCGCGTTGGCGGCGAAGGCAGATGAGATTGCCATTTTCGGATCGGCGTCAGAAGGATTTTCAAAGGCCAATATCAACGCAACCGTTGCCGAAAGTCTTGAGCGCTTTGCGCCAGTGGCTGAGGCCGCTAAGGCGGCAGGGCTGCCGATGCGGGGGTATATTTCGTGTGTGACGGATTGCCCCTATGACGGGGCGACAGCGCCCGAAGCTGTGGCACGCGTTGCCAAGGCGCTGCGCGAGATGGGCTGCTATGAGATCAGCCTTGGCGACACAATCGGGCAGGCGCGCCCCGAAACAATCGATGCGATGCTGGCGGCTGTGCTTGAAGAGATACCTGCAAGTAAGCTTGCCGGGCATTATCACGACACGAGCGGGCGCGCGCTCAGCAACATTGAGGCCTCGCTGGGGCGCGGTGTCAGGGTGTTTGACGCGGCTGTAGGTGGGCTTGGTGGCTGTCCCTATGCTCCTGGTGCTGCGGGCAATGTTGCGACAGAGGCTGTGCATGACAGACTTGTTGATCTTGGATATGAAACTGGGCTGGACCGTGCGGTCTTGATCCGTGCCGCAGATATGGCGCGCGCGATGCGCAAGGAGCAGGATGATGTATAACACGATCGAGATTGAAACAGATGCGCGCGGTGTGGCCACGCTCTGGCTGGCCCGCGAAGACAAACACAACGCGCTGAGCGCCGAGATGATCCGCGAGTTGACAGGGGCAGCGGAAGCTCTTGGCATGGATGATGCTGTGCGCGTGGTTGTCTTGGCCGCAAAGGGCAAGAGCTTTTGCGCGGGTGGTGATCTGCGCTGGATGCAAGACCAGATGGCGGCGGATGCCCAGACGCGGCGTAAGGGGGCGCGTGAGCTTGCGATGATGCTCAATGCACTCAATGAGTTGCCCAAGCCCTTGATTGCACGAGTTCAGGGCAATGCCTTCGGCGGTGGGATCGGGATGATGTCTGTCGCTGATGTCGCGCTTGGCGTGCCCGAGGCAAAATTTGGCCTGACCGAAGTGAAGCTTGGACTGATTCCTGCCACGATCAGCCCTTATGTTCTCGCTCGGATGGGGGAAGATAAAGCGCGGCGTGTGTTTATGTCGGCGAGATTGTTTGGGGCAGAGGAGGCGCGTGAGCTGAATCTGCTGGCAAGGGTTGTCGAGGCAGATTCACTTGACGCTGCCGTGGATGCAGAAGTCTTGCCGTATCTGGCGGCAGCGCCAAAAGCCGTGGCTGCGTCAAAAGCGCTCGCGCGCAGTCTTGGACCTGCGATTACGCCGGCAATTATCGAGGCGACAATTGATCGTCTGGTTGAGACTTGGGAAGGCGAAGAAGCGCGTGAAGGGATTGCAGCGTTTTTTGAAAAGCGCCGCGCGCCTTGGGTGCTTTGAGGCCAGAGGCCCTGGTCTGTTTGGCCTTGTGAGCCTTGTGGCCTTAAAAATTTAGGTCAACACTTCTTCTGTTTGGCGCGCCTTGTGCCGTGCTGAGCGCAGTGCGTGTGTTGCCGTATTGGCCTCAATCTTTCAGTGAAGGAGAGGGAGGGAGCAGCGCAACAGAGCGCTCACTTTGAGTCTTTCACCGCAACATATAGATTTTATTGAATGTAATGCTCTGTCGGTTGACCCTGACATGGGGCGGGAGTAAACCCATTTGCAATGAAAAGCTGCCACACCTATGCGCGAATGTGCGCATGAAAGGAGCCTCACGTGGAAGAGATGCTGCGGGAATACCTCCCTATTCTGATCTTACTTGTTATTGCCATCGGCTTAGGCCTTGTTTTGATCCTTGCTGCCCTCATTCTTGCAGTGCGCAACCCTGACCCTGAAAAGGTCTCGGCTTATGAATGCGGCTTCAACGCTTTTGATGATGCCCGGATGAAATTTGACGTGCGGTTTTATCTCGTGTCGATTCTCTTCATCATTTTTGATCTGGAAATTGCGATGCTCTTTCCTTGGGCTGTTGCTTTCAAAGACATCAGCATGGTTGGCTTCTGGTCGATGATGGTTTTCCTCGCTGTGCTGACAGCTGGCTTTGCTTATGAATGGAAGAAGGGGGCGCTCGAATGGTCATGACCTCAACGGGCATCCAAACGGGCCTCAACACGGCCGGTGTGGACAAAGAAACTTCGACGCAGGCTTTGAATGCCGAGTTGCAAGATAAGGGCTTTTTGCTGACGTCAGCGGAAGACCTGATCAACTGGGCGCGCACGGGCTCGCTGCACTGGATGACCTTTGGTCTTGCGTGCTGTGCTGTCGAGATGATGCACACCTCGATGCCGCGTTATGATGCGGAGCGCTTCGGGATTGCGCCACGCGCCAGCCCGCGCCAGTCAGATGTAATGATCGTGGCGGGGACGCTGACCAATAAGATGGCCCCTGCGCTGCGCAAGGTTTATGACCAGATGCCAGAGCCGCGCTATGTGATTTCAATGGGATCTTGTGCGAATGGCGGTGGCTATTACCACTACAGCTATTCTGTGGTGCGTGGGTGTGATCGGATTGTGCCCGTGGATATTTATGTCCCAGGCTGCCCTCCGACGGCGGAAGCGCTTCTTTACGGGATCATGCAGCTGGCGCGTAAAATCCGCCGCACAGGAACGATTGCGCGTTAAGCGCAGGCGAGAGGAAGAGATATATGAGCGAAGAGCTGCGAGAGCTGGGCGCGTTGATCGAAGCCAAACGGCCCGATTGTGTGCTGGGTTGGGATGTGAGCTTTGGTGAGCTGAGCGTGGATGTGTCCCCTGCGAATATTGCGGGCCTTGTCGACTTTTTGAAGACAGACAGCGCTTGCAAGTTTTCGACCTTGGTTGACCTGACGGCTGTAGACTATCCCGAGCGCCCCAAGCGGTTTGAGATTGTCTATCACTTCCTGAGCATGTTTCAGAACCACCGTATTCGCTTGAAAATGGCGATCCGTGAGGATGAGATCGTGCCGTCGATCACAGAGGTGCACCCAAGCGCCAACTGGTTTGAGCGTGAAGTTTTTGACATGTTCGGAATCCTTTTCAGCGGCCACCCCGATCTGCGGCGCATCCTAACGGACTACGGCTTTCGCGGCTATCCGCTTCGTAAGGATTTTCCGACAACAGGCTATGTTGAACTTCGCTATGACGAGGCGCAAAAGCGCGTTGTTTATGAGCCAGTTAAGCTGGTGCAGGAGTATCGGCAGTTTGACTTCATGAGTCCGTGGGAGGGCGCGAACTACATCCTTCCAGGTGATGAAAAAGGCGAGGGCGCGAAATGATGGACGGCACGAGCTTTGACGACGCCCAGACGGGCGAGCAGAAAATTCGCAACTTTAACCTGAACTTTGGTCCGCAGCACCCTGCCGCGCACGGCGTTTTGCGGCTTGTTCTGGAGCTGGACGGTGAGATTGTGGAGCGCTGTGATCCGCATATCGGGCTTTTGCACCGTGGCACGGAAAAGCTCATGGAGAGCCGGACCTATTTGCAAAACCTGCCTTACTTTGACCGCCTTGATTATGTCGGCACGATGAACCAAGAGCACGCTTGGTGTTTGGCTATTGAAAAGCTGACAGGTGTGGAAGTGCCACGCCGTGCGAGCCTTATTCGCGTACTGTATTGCGAGATCGGCCGCATTCTGAACCACTTGCTTAACGTCACAACACAAGCGCTTGACGTGGGCGCGCTGACGCCGCCTGTTTGGGGCTTTGAAGAGCGCGAAAAGCTGATGGTCTTTTATGAGCGGGCCTGTGGTGCGCGTTTGCACGCGGCTTACTTCCGTCCTGGTGGTGTCCATCAAGACCTGCCGCCTGATTTGATTGACGATATCGAAGAGTGGGCCATCGGCTTTCCGAAGTTTCTGGAAGACCTTGGTGGCTTGCTGACCGAGAACCGCATTTTCAAACAGCGCAATGTCGAGATCGGTGTGATCACCGAGCAGGACGTTCTGGATTGGGCGATGTCGGGCGTCATGGCGCGCTCTGTTGGTATGGCGTGGGATTTGCGCCGCGCGCAGCCCTACGAATGCTATGATGAATTCGAATTCCAGATTCCTGTGGGCAAGAACGGCGACTGCTATGACCGTTACCTCATGCGCATGGAAGAGATGCGCCAGTCGGCACACATCATGATTCAGGCTTGCCACAAGCTTCGGGCGCCTGACGGGCAGGGCGACATTCTTGCGCGGGGCAAGCTTACGCCGCCCAAGCGCGCCGAGATGAAAACCTCGATGGAAGCGCTCATTCACCACTTTAAACTCTACACCGAGGGCTTCCATGTGCCCGAAGGCGAGACTTATGTCTGTGTTGAAGCGCCGAAGGGCGAGTTTGGCGTCTATCTGGTGTCTGATGGCTCAAATAAGCCTTACCGTAGTAAAATCCGCGCTCCGGGATATCTACATTTGCAGGCCATGGACCATATCGCGCGGGGCTATCAGCTTGCCGATGTTGCTGCGATCATCGGGACTATGGATGTTGTGTTTGGGGAGATCGACAGGTGAACCTGTCGGTTGTTAAGCTACTAAAGAAAGAGAAGAACTGATGCTTCGTCGTCTTTATCATGATCAGCCAGAAAGCTTTGCTTTCACGCCTGCAAACCAAAAGTGGGCCGAGGCGCAGATCACAAAATACCCCGAAGGCCGCCAAGCGAGTGCGGTCATTCCGCTGTTGTGGCGTGCGCAGGAGCAAGAGGGCTGGGTGACTCGTCCGATCATCGAGACAGTTGCCAATATGCTGGGGATGGCACAAATCCGCGTGCTCGAAGTGGCCTCTTTTTACTTTATGTTCCAACTGCAACCTGTTGGTTCTGTTGCGCATATTCAGGTTTGCGGGACGCTGTCCTGCATGATTTGCGGGGCTGAAGATTTGATTGCCGTGTGCAAAGAGAAAATCGCTGCGAAGCCACACCAGCTTTCAGAGGATGGATGCTTTTCTTGGGAAGAAGTCGAGTGTTTGGGCGCGTGTTCCAATGCTCCTATGGCGCAGATCGGTAAGGATTATTACGAAGATCTCACAGCTGAGGGCTTGGGCAAGATCATTGACGAGCTTGCTGCGGGGCGCGTGCCTGTGCCTGGTCCGCAAAACGGACGTTACGCGGCTGAGCCTTTGTCTGGGCTGACATCTCTCGTGGAACATGACAGCGGCAAGACACAGTATAATGCGAGTGCGCAGCTTGCTGTGGATCTCGGTGAGACAGTGAAGCGGATTGACGGGACCGAGGTTCCGATTTTGACGCCATGGCTTGATCGCACAGATAAATCGGCTGGAAAAGCGAAAGGGGCCAAAGCGGCGCCCAAGTCTGCGGCGAAGGTCAAGGCGCCGGCCAAATCGGTCGCTGCCGCGAAGCCCGCGTCAAAGGCCACGGCCTCTGATAAGCCGGCGGCGCAAACTGGCGCTGAGGCAGAGAAAAAGCCACGCACCATGACAGCGCCGCGTAAAGCGGGCGCGGATAATTTGAAGCTTATCAGCGGTGTCGGGCCGAAGCTTGAACAAACGTTGAATGAACTCGGCTTCTGGCATTTTGACCAAATTGCAAAATGGACGGGTGAGGAGATTGCTTGGGTGGACAGCCGCCTCAAGTTTAAAGGCCGCATCGAGCGCGATGAATGGATGGCGCAAGCCAGCATTCTTGCGGCGGGTGGTGAAACTGAATTTTCCATGAAGAGTAAAAAATAATAGTGCAATGCCGAATGGTTCCGGCAAGGGGGAAGTAAAATGAAACATACGTCAGGTTTGGGTTTTTGTGGTTGGGTTTGTTGGCTGATTGGACTTGTTGCGGGCATCGCTGCCTTTGCAATGAGCCAAGAGGCTGTCGGTCCAATTGCTGCGTTGATGGTTGGCCTTGCGGTCGGCATATTTACGGGTCTGGTTCTCAGCACGCTGTTCTGTAAGAGCGCGGCACATGATGCTGCTGTCGCGTCGGATACATCCGGCGCCAAAGTTGCTGCGGCGACCGCCGGAGCAGCTGTAGCGACTGGGGCAGTGGCCTCATCCGCGAAAGCAGACGACGGAAGCGCTGCCGCGCGGGCTGCGGACGAGAAGCGCACAGCTGAAGTCAAGGCAGAGAAGTCAGGGACGGCTGCCACCGCCTCTGCCTCAACGCCTGCCACTTTGGTAAGTGGAGGATCTGCCCCGAAAGCGAAAGCCAAGGCTTCCGCTGCCAAACCCGCCGCGAAAAGCACAGCTGCGAAAACCAAGGGCAAAGCCGCAGCGACCAAGACTGCGGCTAAAACTGGCGGTGCGAAGGCGAGCACGACAACGAAAGCGGCGGCCAAGCCTGCTGCGAAAACAGCTGCCAAATCGACGGCAGCGAAGTCTGCGTCAAAAGCTGCTGCAGCGAAGGCCTCAGACGCGAAGGCCCCAGCGAAGGGCGCAGCCGCTAAGCCAGCCACTGCAAAAGCGGCGGCAGCCAAGCCTGCTGCAAAGAAAGCTTCTGCTGCGGCAAAAACAACACCAGCGACCAAAGCCAAGGCGGCTCCAAAGGCTGCAGCGAAAGCGGCAGCCAAGCCTGCGGCCAAAGCAACTGCCAAAGCAGCAGCGAAGCCTGCTGGTGAGAAAAAGCCACGTACGCTGAGCGCGCCCCGCAAGTCGGGCGCGGATGATTTGAAGCTTATCAGTGGTGTTGGTCCCAAGCTTGAGAAAACTCTCAATGACATGGGCTTCTGGCACTTTGATCAGATCGAAAAATGGGGCAAGGCCGAGATCGAATGGGTCGACAGCCGCCTGCGCTTTAAAGGCCGCATCGAACGCGACGATTGGATGGCGCAAGCCAAGATACTCGCGGCGGGCGGTGAGACCGAGTTTTCTAAGAAGAACAAGAAAGCTTGATAGGACATGGCTGTGAGCAGTGAGCAGGATCAAAAGCAGGGACGGGCAGGGCGGGTTGTTTCACTCGTTATCGCTGGTGCAATGATTTTGTGGCTTGCTGCTCAATGGTTGGGGCCTCAATTGGGGCTTCCGGGGCGCTACGCGCTCTTGATAGATTTTGCGGCGATTGGCGCGCTCGTTTGGGCGCTGGTTGTCACGTTGCAGCTCTGGCGTAAGCGCCAGGACAAAGAGGGTTAAGGCATGCTCAAAGATCAGGACCGTATCTTTACCAATATCTACGGAATGCACGAGCGCACCTTGCGCGGCGCGCAGGCGCGTGGACATTGGGACGGGACCGACAAGCTTATCGGCAAAGGCCGTGACTGGATCATCGACGAGATGAAAGCCAGCGGCTTGCGCGGACGCGGCGGTGCGGGTTTCCCGACGGGTCTGAAGTGGAGCTTCATGCCCAAAGAGAGCGACGGTCGTCCTTCTTACTTGGTCGTGAACGCGGATGAATCCGAGCCAGGTACATGTAAAGACCGTGAAATCATGCGCCATGATCCGCATACGCTGATTGAGGGCTGCCTGATTGCGAGCTTCGCGATGCAAGCCCATGCCTGCTACATTTATATTCGCGGTGAATACATCCGCGAAAAGGAAGCACTTCAGGCAGCTATTGACGAGGCATATGACGCAGGTCTTGTTGGCAAGAATGCGTGTGGCAGCGGGTGGGATTTTGACATCTATTTGCACCATGGTGCAGGCGCTTATATCTGCGGTGAAGAAACCGCGCTTCTGGAAAGCCTTGAAGGCAAAAAGGGCATGCCGCGTATGAAGCCGCCATTCCCAGCGGGGGCGGGTCTTTACGGTTGCCCAACGACCGTTAACAACGTTGAGAGTATTGCTGTCGTTCCGACGATCCTGCGCCGCGGCGCGAGCTGGTTCTCAAGTTTTGGTCGCCAAAACAACGCGGGAACGAAGCTTTTTGCCATTTCTGGCCATGTTAACAACCCCTGTGTTGTCGAAGAAGAGATGAGCATCAGCTTTGAAGAGCTGATTGAGAAGCATTGCGGCGGTATACGCGGCGGTTGGAACAACCTTCAGGCCGTTATTCCTGGTGGTTCCTCAGTGCCCTGTGTGCGCGGCGAGCACATGAAAGACGCGATCATGGATTTCGATTATCTGCGCGGTGAGCTGGGCTCGGGCCTTGGCACGGCGGCTGTGATCGTGATGGATAACTCAGTCGACATGATCAAAGCGATCTGGCGCTTGGCTAAGTTTTACAAGCATGAAAGCTGCGGACAATGCACGCCTTGCCGTGAAGGCACAGGCTGGATGATGCGCGTGATGGAACGGCTTGTTGAAGGCAATGCGAGTATGGAAGAAATTGACATGCTGTGGGATGTGACCAAGCAGGTCGAAGGCCATACCATTTGCGCGCTTGGTGATGCGGCGGCTTGGCCTATTCAGGGGCTTATCAAGAATTTCCGTGGCGAAATTGAAGACCGTATCAAATCAAAAGCGATGGCGGCGGAGTAACCATGCATCTCGCCGAGCTCAATATTGGCCGTTTGAATGCCCCCGTGGATGATCCACGGGTACATGATTTCATGGCCAATCTTGACCGTGTGAACGGAATGGGCAAACGCATGCCCGGCTTTGTATGGATGATGGAAGGTTCGGGCGAGCCAGGAACAGGCAATACCGAGAACAGTATTGGCGACGATCCGCAGTTTGTGGCGAACCTGACGGTGTGGGAAGATGCTGACTCCTTGCGCAACTTTGTGTTTAACACGGTTCACAAGCAGTTTTACGAGCGCCGTGCCGAGTGGTTTGAGCTTATGGGCGAGCAGCATTTTGTGATGTGGCACGTGGCCGAGGGCCATGAGCCGACGCTTGAAGAGGCGCTTGAGCGGCTTGAGCACCTAAAGGCGCAGGGAGATAGCGATTTTGCCTTTGGTTGGGACGCCCTTGAAGGTGCTTCTGAGTGGCAGGCGAAGCAATGCGGGGTAGCGGCAGAATGAAAGACGTGAACACGCCTTCGATCCGCGACACCCTTGGGCTTGAGGATGCTTTCGCGACCTATGTGTTTGATGAAAGCCGTGTCGATCTCTCTGGCTGGAACTCGACACATGCGTTTTTTCGCGCGCTGCTCGAAGAGTTTAAGCCAAAGCTTATACTTGAGCTTGGCGTCTGGAAAGGGATGTCCTCTCTTCACATGGCGGTGCAATCCAAGAAGCTTGGACTTGGAACAGAGATTGTTGCGATTGATACTTGGCTTGGGTCTTCGGCGCATCTGTCCTCAAAAGGGCGGCGCGCTGAGTTGAGCCCCCGTAACGGATATCCGACGCTCTATGAGACATTTCTGGCGAATGTTCACTCCAAGGGTATGCAAGATGTGATCATCCCGCTTCCGATGGATGGGAACTCTGCGGCGTATGCTTTGAAGCGGCTCGGCGTTAAGGCGGATATGATCCATATCGATGCGAGCCATGAATATGATGCTTGTCTCAATGATTTCCGGAATTATTGGGATTTGTTGGCAGATGACGGCGTTATGCTTTGTGATGACTATGGCATTTGGGCGGAGGTGAGCCGCGCTGTTTGTCAATTTGCGGCCGAAGTTAACCGCCCAGTTTGGACGAGCATGGCCAAAGCGATCATTTGCAAAGATCCGAGTGTTGGCTTTGATTTGACGCTGACCAAGCGTAGAAAGATTAAGGTGCTCTGATGCGGAACCGTGTAGCAAAAATCAGTTTGTGTGTCCTGCTGGGCCTATCACTTGCTAGCTGCGAGCGCGCCAAAGGCGTCGTCTCTGGTCAAGGCGGCTATGCGTATGAAGGGAATGTCTTCAAAGGCAAGTTGCAACGGGACAGTGACGACCGTGCGAACTTCTCGGTGACTGTACGCGGTGCGAGCCGTGGTGTTCAGGGGGCTTTGGAAGCGGGTCGAATTGCCGCCAATCGCTACTGTATCGCGCAATATGGCAATTCAGATATCACCTGGACAGGGCAGAGCCCCGACACCGACCCTGAGACTGTTGAGCTGCTTGACGGCGGCACGCTCTCTATGAACGGGCGCTGCAAAACATGGTGAGACTGGCTGATCATATAGCTAAGGACACCGCTCCGTTAGAGGCAGCGCGTGGCTGTTATTGCATAGCAGCCTTGGACGGGACCATTTCTGAAGGGAAGGGGCATGGTGTGTCTGTGCCTTCGAGCCTCCAGAAAAGGAATGATCATATGTGGACGAGTAAAACTGTTTTGGTAAGCGCTGTTTTGGCAGGGAGCGTTTTGGCTGGAACGATGGCTGTGGCCAAGCCGGCCTTGCGCGATGTCAAAGAGATTGACGATCAGATGTTGAACGTGGGCATTGCGCTCGTGATTTCTGAAAAGTGCGATAGCATCGCAGAGCGCAAACTCAAGGGGCTGTCGTTTCTTTGGGATTTGAAAACACGCGCCAATGCCCTTGGGTATAGCGACAATGAGATTAATGCTTATCGCAAGAGTGACGCTGAAAAGGCGCGTCTTAGAGCGGCAGGCGAAGACTATGTAAAATCAAAAGGGTTGAACCCGAAAGTAGCTGCTGATTTGTGCAAGCTTGGCAACGCCGAGATTGAAAATGGCAGCACGATCGGAAGCCTGCTGAGAGCGAAGTGAGACGACATGAGCGATTTACGCAAGATCATCATTGATGAAAAAGAGGTAGAAGTTGACGGCGCGATGACGCTGATTCAAGCCTGTGAAGAAGCTGGCGTTGAAGTGCCACGCTTTTGCTATCACGAGCGCCTCAGCATTGCAGGAAACTGCCGTATGTGTCTTGTGGAAGTTGTCGGCGGCCCGCCAAAGCCTGCGGCCTCTTGCGCTATGCAGGTGCGTGATTTGCGCCCTGGCCCCGAGGGGCAACCGCCTGTTGTGAAGACAAATTCGCCGATGGTCAAAAAGGCCCGTGAGGGTGTGATGGAGTTCTTGTTGATCAACCATCCGCTTGATTGCCCGATTTGTGACCAAGGCGGCGAGTGCGATTTGCAGGACCAAGCTATGGCCTATGGCGTGGATTTCTCGCGCTTCCGCGAGCCAAAGCGTGCCTCGGACGATCTGGACCTCGGTCCGCTGGTTGAAACTCACATGACCCGCTGCATTTCTTGCACACGTTGTGTACGGTTCACGACAGAGGTGGCTGGGATCACACAGATGGGCCAGACGGGCCGCGGCGAAGACAGCGAAATCACTGCCTATTTGGGTGAGACGCTCGACAGCAACTTGCAGGGTAATATCATTGACCTGTGCCCTGTGGGCGCGCTTGTAAGCAAGCCGTATGCCTTTACGGCGCGGCCTTGGGAGCTTACCAAGACCGAGACCATTGATGTGATGGATGCGCTTGGTTCCTCTATTCGTGTGGATACGAAGGGCCGCGAAGTGATGCGGATTGTTCCGCGCAACCATGATGGTGTGAACGAAGAATGGATTTCAGACAAAACCCGTTTTGTATGGGACGGTCTGCGCCGCCAGCGCTTGGATACGCCCTATATTCGCGAAAACGGCAAGCTGCGTCCCGCGAGCTGGGGCGAGGCCTTGGGCCTTGCGGGCGAAAAAATCAAAGGCGCCAGTAAAGTAGCGGGCCTTGTTGGAGATCTTGCGTCTGTGGAAGCCGCCTTTGCGCTGAAGCAGCTTGTTGAAGGGCAGGGTGGAAACGTCGAATGCCGCACGGACGGTGCAAAGCTGCCTGCTGGTAACCGATCGGGATATGTTGGCACGGCCAGCATTGAAGACATCGATACCGCGCAGATGATTCAACTGATTGGAACCAACCCTCGCGAGGAAGCGCCTGTGCTCAACGCGCGTATTCGCCGTGCTTGGGCGCGTGGTGCCGATGTGGGGCTTATCGGCCAAGCCGTTGATCTTACTTATGAGTACGCACATATGGGCGATGATCGCGCAGCACTTGAAAAGGCGCTTGGCGGCAAGTTCAAAGAGGTCCTTGAGGTCGAGAGTCTTGTGATTGTTGGCCAAGGCGCCATCCGTGAAGCAGATGGCGCGGCGGTTTTGGCCGCTGCGATGCAGCTTGCCGAGGCAACAGGATCAAAACTTCTCGTGCTGCACACGGCGGCGAGCCGTGTGGGTGCAATGGATATCAACGCCGTCACGGAAGGCGGCCTTGCGGCGGCCACCGAGGGCGCGGATGTGATCTACAACCTTGGTTGTGATGAGGTTGATATTCAGGCAGGGGCCTTTGTGATATACCAGGGTAGCCATGGCGACCGCGGCGCACATCGGGCTGACGTCATTTTGCCTGGGGCGGCCTACACGGAAGAGCAGGGCTTGTTTGTGAATACGGAAGGCCGGCCGCAGCTTGCTTTGCGCGCAGGCTTTGCGCCCGGTGAGGCTAAGGAAAACTGGGCGATCTTGCGCGCGCTTTCGGCTGAAGCGGGTGCGACACAACCGTGGGATAGTCTTGTACAGTTGCGTCAGGCGCTTGTTTCAGAAGTTCCGCACCTTGCACAGATTGATGAGGTTCTTGAGAACAACTGGACAGCGGAGCCAGCGGGTAAGCTCGGCAATGCGAGCTTCAAGAATGCGATCTCAGATTTCTATTTGACCAACCCGATTGCGCGCGCCTCCGAGCTTATGGCTGAATTGAGTGCAGGTGTTAAGGCGCGCGGCGTGCATAAAGTGGCGGCCGAGTGACGAAGTTTTCACGCACAACTCTGGGTGCGGCCTTTTTGGCCGTGCTGGGCGCTTGCGAGGCTCCTCGCGAGGCGGTGAGCCGTGCTGCGCCCGCGGATGCGATGCGTGTATTGGGATACAAGGGCATTGAGACCCGTCTTCTGGATGGGGATTTGGTGCAATTTGTGGTGACGATGGATGGTGAGGCTATGCCTGACGATGTGCGCCGTTACACAGAATGTGCGGCTGCGCAGTACTCGCTGATCCGAGGATACGGATTTGCGCGCCATCTGCGCACAAATGTTGAGATTAAGGGTGGCCAGTGGCGCGGAGATGCGGTTTACACCATCTCGGCGGCGCTGCCACGTGGTTTGAAAACGATTGACGCGGAAGTCATTGTTCATAACTGCATTGAAGACAAGATACCGATGGTGTGAGGGGCTGATGGCTGAATTCTTTACGAACACGAATCTGGGAATTTTCCTGCTTATTGTGGGGCAATGTCTGCTGATTATCGTGCCGCTTCTCGTCGCGCTGGCGTTTTTGCTGTATTTTGACCGCAAGGTTTGGGCTGCTGTACAGATGCGCCGCGGTCCAAACGTGGTTGGCGTATTTGGTTTACTCCAGAGCTTCGCGGATTTCATTAAATATGCGGTGAAAGAGATTATTGTGCCAGCAGGCGCTGATAAATTTGTCTTTTTCCTCGCTCCCCTTGTTAGCTTTGTGCTGGCGATGGCGGCTTGGGCTGTGATTCCGTTCAACGACGGCTGGGTCCTGGCCAATATCAACGTTGCGGTGCTCTATATCTTCGCCTTCTCTTCGCTGGAAGTTTATGGCGTGATCATGGGCGGGTGGGCGTCAAACTCTAAGTATCCCTTCCTCGGCTCTTTGCGCTCTGCGGCGCAGATGATTTCTTACGAAGTGTCGCTTGGCCTTATCATTATTGGCATCATTATCTCGGCGGGCTCTCTGAACCTGAGCGACATTGTGAATGCGCAAGCAGGTGAGTACGGTATCTTTAGCTGGTTCTGGATCCCTCACTTCCCGATGTTGTTTCTCTTCTTGATTTCGGCGATGGCCGAGACAAACCGCCCACCCTTTGACCTTCCCGAAGCGGAATCAGAGCTGGTTGCTGGTTATCAGGTTGAGTACTCCTCGACACCGTTCCTGCTCTTTATGATCGGCGAGTATGTCGCGATTGTTCTGATGTGCGCGCTTGTCTCGCTGTTCTTCTTCGGCGGTTGGCTGTCACCGATCCCAGGCTTGCCCGATGGTATCATGTGGATGTTTGGGAAAATGTTCCTCGTGTTCTTCATCTTTGCGATGGTGAAGGCAATTACACCGCGCTACCGCTATGACCAACTGATGCGCATTGGTTGGAAAGTGTTCCTGCCGATGTCTCTCTTCTGGGTTGTTTTTGTGGCCTTTGCGGCAAAATTTGACTGGTTCTGGGGCACGTTCGCGCGCTGGAGCGTAGGAGGATAATATGGCGAATATCGACTATAAACGCGCGGTTGGTTACTTCTTCCTGTCTGACTTTATGACGGGTATGAAGCTTGGCCTGAAGTATTTCTTCGCACCCAAAGCGACACTCAACTACCCACACGAGAAGGGGCCTCTTTCGCCGCGTTTCCGTGGCGAACACGCGCTGCGCCGCTATCCAAACGGCGAAGAACGCTGCATTGCCTGTAAGCTTTGTGAAGCGATCTGTCCGGCACAAGCGATTACAATTGATGCGGAGCCGCGCGATGATGGTTCGCGCCGCACCACGCGTTACGATATTGATATGACCAAGTGTATTTACTGTGGTTTCTGCCAAGAGGCATGCCCTGTGGATGCAATTGTTGAAGGGCCAAACTTTGAGTTTGCCACCGAGACCCGCGAAGAGCTTTTTTATGACAAGACCAAGCTTCTTGAGAACGGTGATCGTTGGGAGGCTGAGATTGCCCGTAACCTAGAGCTGGATGCACCCTACCGATGACCAAAACACCCTTCGAAATGATGATGGATCAAGCGAACGAGATGGCGAAAGCCATGGCGCCTGCACTTGAGACGTTTTCGCCCAAAGGGTTTGAGGCAATGTGGCCAACCATGTCCAAAGAGATGATGGAGGCTACATTCGGCAAGGGACTGAACGAAAACGGGCTTGACGCCAAGACCCGTCTTCTCCTCACGCTTGCAGGGCTGACAATGCAAGGTGCGCAGGGTGAGGCCCAGATCAGACTGACAGTGCGCCACCTCAATGAGGCGGGAGCAACCGACGAAGAAATAGCCGAAACCATTGCTATGATGGCGATGTTTGCGGGACTTCCTGCCATGACGCGGGCGATGGAAATTGCCAAAGACGTGATGGACAAACACGAGGACGACGAAACATGACCGTAGTGACCTTTGCTTTCTACCTCTTCGCGATAGGCGTGCTTGCGGGCGGGCTTTTCACTGTGTTGAGCCGCAACCCTGTGCACTCTGTGCTCTGGCTTATTCTTGCGTTCATGAGCGCGGCGGGTCTGTTCGTTTTGCTTGGGGCCGAATTTATCGCGATGCTGCTGATGATTGTTTATGTCGGCGCGGTTGCGGTTCTGTTCCTCTTCGTTGTGATGATGCTTGATGTAGACTTTGCCGAGCTCAAGGCTGGCATGGCGCAGTATATGCCGATCGCTCTGGCGATCGGGATTGTGCTTCTGATGTCGCTTGGCCTTGCTTATGGCGATTGGCAGATGGCTGAGGGGGCCGAGGCGGCCCGTGTGGCTGTGACGCCTGAAGGGACGCAAAACACAGCGGCACTTGGGCTCCTGCTTTATGATCAGTATTTCCTGATTTTCCAGCTTGCAGGTCTGATCCTGCTGGTGGCAATGATCGGGGCGATTGTATTGACATTGCGGCATCGTGACGGCGTGAAGCGCCAGAACGTTCTGGAGCAAATGTGGCGTGATCCAAAAGACGCGATGGAACTGAAAGACGTAAAACCGGGGCAGGGGCTTTAAGCCTTTCGCTTTGAGAACAATAAAGAACCGAGGGACGACATGATCGGACTTGAACATTATCTGACGGTGGCAGCAGTGCTGTTTGTCATCGGCATTTTCGGGCTTTTCCTGAACAGGAAGAACATCATCATTTTGTTGATGTCGATCGAGCTCATCCTTCTATCGGTGAATATCAACTTCGTCGCCTTTTCGTCCTACATGGGTGATATGGCGGGGCAGGTATTCACGCTGTTTATCTTGACAGTGGCCGCTGCCGAGGCCGCGATTGGCCTAGCCATCCTTGTGGTCTTCTTCCGCAACCGTGGCACGATTGACGTTGAAGACGTCAACGTGATGAAGGGATAAGAGCATGGAACAGATTATTCTCTTCGCTCCACTTCTTGGCGCATTGATTGTTGGTTTTGGCCACAAGGCCCTTGGTGATAAAGCCTCGCAGTGGATTACCACTGGGCTTTTGTTCCTCGCGGCGGCGCTGAGCTGGGTTGTTTTCCTTGGATTTGATGGTGTCACGCGCCAGATCGAACTGATGACATGGATCCAGTCTGGCACTCTCGATACAAGCTGGGCCATCCGTCTCGATCGCCTCACAGCGATTATGCTGGTTGTGATCAATACGGTTTCAGCGCTCGTGCATCTGTATTCTATGGGCTACATGGCTCATGACGAGAACTGGAAAGAAGGCGAGAGCTATCGCCCGCGCTTCTTTGCGTATCTTTCGTTTTTCACCTTCTCGATGCTTATGCTGGTGACTGCAGACAACCTCATCCAGATGTTCTTTGGCTGGGAAGGGGTCGGCGTTGCCTCTTATCTTCTCATTGGATTTTACTATCGTAAGCCAAGTGCCAATGCCGCAGCGATCAAAGCTTTTGTGGTCAACCGTGTGGGCGACTTTGGTTTTGCGCTTGGTATTTTCGGGCTGTTCTACCTTGTCGACAGCGTCAATCTTGATGACATCTTCGCAGCAGCGCCGACACTGGCAGAGACGCAGATCAGCTTCCTCTGGACAGAGTGGAACGCGGCAAATCTTCTTGCCTTCCTCTTGTTTGTAGGTGCGATGGGCAAATCGGCGCAACTGTTCCTGCATACTTGGCTGCCAGATGCGATGGAGGGGCCGACACCTGTTTCGGCGCTCATTCACGCGGCGACCATGGTTACAGCTGGCGTTTTCCTTGTTTGCCGAATGTCGCCCCTGTTTGAATTTGCCCCAGAGGCGAAGGCGTTTATCGTCTTCCTCGGTGCGACAACTGCTTTCTTTGCTGCCACCGTCGGCCTCGTGCAAAACGACATCAAGCGCGTGATTGCTTACTCAACCTGTTCGCAGCTTGGCTATATGTTCGTTGCGGCTGGTGTTGGCGTTTACTCGGTCGCGATGTTCCACCTGCTGACGCACGCATTCTTTAAGGCGATGCTCTTCCTCGGTGCTGGCTCTGTCATTCACGGGATGCACCATGAGCAAGACATGCGAAACTATGGCGGTCTGCGTAAAAAGCTTCCCTATACCTTCTGGGCAATGATGATCGGTACCTTGGCCATCACAGGCGTTGGTATTCCGCTGACACATTATGGCTTTGCGGGCTTCCTTTCAAAGGATGCGGTCATTGAAAGCGCCTTTGCGGGCACGGCAGGGGGCTATGCCTTCTGGATGCTCGTCATCGCGGCTTTGTTCACGTCTTTCTATTCTTGGCGCCTGATCTTTATGACATTCTTTGGCAAGCCACGTGGGGACAAACACACGCATGATCATGCGCACGAAAGCCCTGCTGTGATGCTGGTGCCGCTTGGAGTGCTTTCGCTGGGTGCGATCTTCTCTGGGATGTTGTGGTATAACTCGTTCTTTGGCCATACCGACACAGTTGGTAAGTTCTTCGGTGTGCCTTATGCCGAAGCAGGGGCGCATGGTGACGATCATGGCGCAGCGAAAGCTGAAGACGGTCACGGCGATAATCATAGTGAAGCGAAAGCTGAAAAGCATCACTATGTCTTCACGGGAAAACCGGGTGAGGGCGCGATTTACACTGCAGAGAATAACACGGTTTTAAACGACGCTCATGAAGTTCCCAAGTGGGTTAAAGTGAGCCCGTTTATCGCCATGCTGATCGGCTTCATTACAGCTATGTGGTTTTATATCTGGACCCCAAGCTTGCCTGCGAAACTTGCTGAGAGCCAGCGGCCGCTCTATCTCTTCTTGCTCAACAAGTGGTATTTTGACGAGATTTATGACTTCCTTTTCGTGAATCCCGCCAAAGCACTTGGACGTTTCCTTTGGAAAAAGGGAGATGGACGCGTGATTGACGGAACGATCAATGGCGTCGCTATGGGAATTATCCCGTTCTTCACTCGCCTCGCAGGGCGCGCCCAGTCGGGTTATATTTTCACCTATGCATTCGCCATGGTTCTCGGGGTCGTCGTCCTCGTCATGTGGATGGCCTTTACAGGGGGCACACGGTAATGGACAATCTTCTTTCCATTGTCACTTTTATTCCAGCGCTTGCGGCGCTCATTCTGGCGCTCTTTCTGCGCGGCAATGATGAGGCGGCAGCACGCAATGCTAAGTGGGTGGCGTTGATTGCAACGTCGATCACATTCTTGGTCTCGCTCTTTATCCTGTCAGGCTTTGACTCTACAGACACGGGCTTTCAAATGGTGGAAGAGCGCGAATGGCTGATGGGGCTAAAATACAAGCTGGGCGTTGACGGTATTAGCGTCCTGTTTGTTATGCTCACGACCTTCATGATGCCGCTGACGATTGCAGCAAGCTGGAACGTTAGCACGCGCGTGAAGGAATATATGATTGCCTTCCTCGTTCTTGAGACGCTGATGCTCGGCGTCTTTATGGCGCTTGATCTTGTGCTCTTCTATGTCTTCTTTGAAGCGGGCCTTATCCCCATGTTCCTGATCATCGGGATATGGGGTGGCAAAGAGCGTATTTATGCGAGCTTCAAATTCTTCCTCTATACCTTCCTCGGCTCAGTTCTGATGCTTGTGGCTATGGTTGCGATGTTTGCAGATGCTGGAACGACTGATATCCCAACGCTTATGACGCATACATTTGGATCTGAGGGTTTCTCTATCCTTGGGGTGCAGGTTGTTGGTGGCTTGCAGACGCTCATGTTCCTTGCGTTCTTTGCGAGCTTTGCTGTCAAAATGCCGATGTGGCCTGTGCATACGTGGCTGCCTGATGCGCACGTTCAAGCGCCGACCGCGGGCTCTGTTGTTCTGGCAGCGATCCTTCTGAAAATGGGCGGTTATGGTTTCTTGCGCTTTAGTCTGCCGATGTTCCCTGTGGGATCAGATGTCATGGCGCCGCTTGTGCTTTGGATGAGCGCAATTGCGATTGTTTATACGTCGCTTGTCGCGCTTGTTCAGGACGATATGAAAAAGCTCATTGCTTACTCCTCGGTCGCACACATGGGCTTTGTAACCATGGGTATCTTTGCTGTGAACCAGCAGGGTGTTGATGGTGCGATCTTCCAGATGATCAGCCACGGCTTTATCTCGGGCGCGCTCTTCCTTTGTGTGGGTGTCATTTATGACCGTATGCACACCCGTGAGATCGACGCCTACGGCGGCCTTGTAAACCGCATGCCAGCCTATGCACTGATCTTCATGTTCTTCACCATGGCGAACGTGGGCTTGCCTGGTACTTCTGGGTTTGTCGGCGAATTCCTCACGCTGATGGGTATTTTCCAAGTCAACACGTGGGTTGCGGCAGTCGCGGCTCTGGGGGTGATCTTGTCGGCGGGGTATGCGCTTTGGCTTTACCGCCGCGTCGTATTTGGCGATCTGATCAAGGAAAGCCTCAAAACCATCAGCGATATGACCACGCGGGAGAAAGCTATCTTTGCGCCGCTCGTCGTGATGACGCTGTTGCTTGGTGTTTATCCGAGCCTTGTCACCGATATCATCGGGCCTTCAGTCGAAGCGCTCGTTTCAAACTATCACATTGCCTTGCATGATGCAGGCACGGCCGCCGCTGCGCTGGCCCAATCGCACTAACGGAGAGACTTATGCAGGCTGATCTGAATACAATCCTGCCGGAAATCGTGATTTCCGTCTACGCGATGCTGGCGCTTTTAGGGGCTGTCTACACGAGTAAAGACAAGCTCGCGGGGCTCGTAACCTACGCAACAGCGGGGCTATTGCTCTTGGTTGCAGCGTGGATCGGGCTGAACGGAGGCGGAGCCAACACCGCCTTTGGCGGTATGTTTGTCGACGATGCCTTTGCACGCTTTGCCAAGGTGACGATTTTGCTATCTGCCGCCGCCGTGCTGGTGATGGGCATGGGCTATCTTGAGCGTCATAAGATGATGAAATTCGAGTATCCTATCCTTGTGGCACTTAGTGTCGTCGGGATGATGTTTATGGTCTCGGCTGGTGATCTTATGGCGCTTTACATGGGGCTTGAGCTGCAATCTCTGGCACTTTACGTGATCGCCGCGATGCGCCGTGACAGTCTGCGTTCCACAGAAGCAGGGCTCAAGTATTTCGTATTGGGTGCTCTGTCTTCAGGCTTGCTGCTCTACGGCTCTTCGCTGGTGTATGGCTATGCCGGCACGACACTCTTCTCAGGCATTGTGGCCGCGGCGGGAGATGGGCTTGCGCCTGTGGGCCTTCTATTTGGTCTCGTCTTTGTGATGGCGGGTCTCGCGTTCAAAGTGAGCGCTGTTCCATTCCATATGTGGACGCCTGATGTATATGAAGGCTCTCCCACACCTGTAACGACCTTCTTTGCCACTGCGCCCAAAGTTGCTGCGATGGCACTGTTTGCGCGGGTGCTGCACGATGCTTTCGGTGGTGTTTCGGCTGACTGGACGCAAGTTTTGATCTTGATTTCGGGTTTGTCCATGTTTGTCGGCGCGATTGCGGCGATCGGCCAGACCAACATCAAACGCCTTATGGCTTATTCTTCGATTGCCCACATGGGATACGCGATGATTGGGCTCGCGGCTGGAACGGCCTTCGGGATTGAGGCGATGCTGACTTATATGGCGATCTATGTGACGATGAATATCGGCACGTTTGCCTTTATTTTGAGCATGGAGCGCGACGGTATTCCTGTGACAGATATTGATGCTCTTCGGATGTATTCGAAAGCGGAGCCTGGCAAGGCCATGGCGCTTTTGGTTCTGTTGTTCAGTCTTGCGGGCGTTCCGCCAATGTTGGGCTTCTTTGCCAAGCTTGGCGTCTGGCAGGCTGGTATTGACGCAGGGCTGTTCTGGCTTGTTGTTGCAAGCGCGGTAGCGTCAGCGATTGGTGCCTATTACTATCTGCGCATCGTTTACTTCATGTATTTTGGAGAAGAGACGCAGGCCGCAATGGACGAGAACAGCTCTCCTGTGCTGTGGGTGATGCTCATGGGTGCGGCTCTGGTTATGGTTGTCGGTGTTGTAAGCCTCTTCGGGATAGATAGTGCAGCGGCCACAGCGGCAGCAGCGCTTGTCAACTGATTGTGGCGCCGCCTTCGGACTGGCCTTCGGGATATGATCTTCGCAGCTTGAGCGAAGTGGATAGCACGATGTCAGAAGCGACACGCGTTCTGAAAGAGCTTCCCGGGCCATGCTGGATATTTGCGGCGCACCAGACTGGTGCGCGGGGCAGGCGGGGTAGGGCTTGGGCTATGCCTGCTGGCAACTTTAGTGCCAGCCTCGTTTTGCCAAATGCGGGAAGCCCTGCCGAGATGGGCTTGCGGTCTTTTGTTGCGTCTCTTGCCTTGTTCGATGCTGTACGCGCTGTGGCTGGCCTAAATGCTAACTTGAGCCTTAAGTGGCCCAATGATGTTCTGCTCAATGGTGGCAAGCTTGCAGGAATTTTACTTGAAAGCGCCGGCAATACGCTGGTGATCGGCGTTGGCGTGAATCTGGCGAAAGCACCAGATGTGAACGAAGTGGAAGAGGGTGCGCTGCGGCCTGTGGCTCTTAAGTCCGAAGCGGGAGCCGATGTGTCTGCAGAGGTATTCATGACGCATCTGGCAGCCGCTTACGCACCATGGGAAGAGCGCTTTCGCACCTATGGTTTTGGCGTCGTGCGTGAGGCATGGCTGGCCAAGGCGGCCAAACTTGGCGATCAGATACGCGCCCGCACAATGCGCGAAGAGATGCATGGTACGTTTGAGACGGTGGACGAGCAGGGGCATTTGGTATTAACCAGTGCCAAAGGGCGTATGAGCATTCCTGCTGCTGATGTGTTTTTCTAAGGGGGGAAGCCCATGTTACTCGCGATAGATTGCGGCAATACAAATACAGTTTTCTCGATTTGGGATGGCGAAAAGTGGCTATGTACGCTGCGTACTTCAACGCATCACTCGCGCACTGCGGATGCCTATTTTACGTGGTTCACGACCCTCATCAGCCACTATAATATCAAGCCTGACATCACCGATGTTGTGATCAGTTCAACTGTGCCGCGTGTCGTCTGGAACCTGCGGGTTTTCGCCGACCGCTTCTTTGACTGTCGTCCACTTGTTGTAGGCAAGCCAGAGTGTCTTTTGCCTGTGACACCAAGGGTCGACCCAGGTACTGGGGTTGGTCCTGACAGGCTCGCAAATGCAGCGGGTTGTTTTGACAGACATGGCGGCAATGCTATGGTTATCGACTTTGGCACAGCGACCAATATTGATGTGGTGGCCGAGGATGGTGCCTATGTGGGTGGTGTGATCGCGCCAGGGGTCAACCTGAGCCTTGAAGCGCTTCACCAAGGCGCGGCGGCCTTGCCACATGTAGACATAACGCAGCCCGAGCGCGTCATCGGGACGAATACAGTTGCTTGTATCCAGTCTGGAATATTCTGGGGCTACGTCGGCCTCATAAAGGAACTGACAAGCCGCGTGCGCGAAGAGTTCGGCGGACCCATGAAAGTGATTGGCACGGGCGGGCTTGCGCCGCTGTTTGCACAAGGCGAAGAACTATTTGATACAATTGAAGATGACCTCACGATGCACGGATTACGCGTGATACACAGCTATAACAAAGAGCAGGGAACTATATGAGCACGGAACGACTAATCTACCTTCCCCTTGGCGGGGCAGGCGAGATCGGAATGAACTGTTACGTCTACGGCTATGGGCCGAAAGACAAGGAGCGGCTTATTCTTGTCGATCTGGGCGTGACATTCCCGGATATGGATACGAGCCCCGGGGTCGACCTCATCTTCCCTGACCTGACTTGGGTCACGGACCGCAAAGACCAGCTCGAGGCGATATTTATCACTCACGCGCATGAAGATCACGTTGGCGCTGTTGGGCATTTCTTTGGTCAATTGGGTGTGCCTGTCTATGCAAGGGCCTTTACGGCCAATATTGCGCGGCGCAAGCTTTCTGAGCATGGCTTTGGGGATGAGACCGTGACCACGGTTTCTGCTTATCCCGAATGCGTCGAGACAGGGCCTTTCAAAGTAAGCTTTGTTCCTGTGTCACACTCGATCCCTGAAAGCTCTTCCTTGCTGATTGAAACAGCAGGAGGGCGCGTCTTCCACACAGGTGATTTCAAGATTGATCATAACCCTATCGTTGGCGAAGCTTTTGATGAGGCGCTTTGGCAGGACATTGCCAAAGACGGGATCAAAGCTCTGGTTTGCGATTCAACCAATGTGTTCACCAAAAATGCTGGTCGTTCCGAAAGTGAGCTTGGTGGTAATCTTGAGGCGCTGATCAAAGGCGCTGAACGGATGGTTGTCGCTACAACATTTGCCTCAAATGTCGCCCGTGTAAAGACGCTGGCCGAGGCTGGCGAACGTGCTGGACGCTCTATCTGCCTTATGGGGCGTGCAATGCGCCGCATGGTGGAGGCGTCGATAGAAACAGGCGTTCTGGGGAGTTTTCCGCCAGTTGTGTCAATCGACGATGCGCGTGACGTGCCGCGTGAGAATCTGATGCTTTTGGTCACAGGCTCACAAGGCGAGCGCCGCGCGGCCTCAGCTCAGCTTGCGCGTGGCAAGTTCAACGGCATTGAGATGAAAGAAGGGGATATGTTCCTCTTTTCTTCAAAGACTATTCCGGGCAACGAGCGTGGCGTGATCTCGATCATGAACCAGTTTTCCGAAATGGGTGTTGATGTCGTCGATGACAACGACGGCCTTTATCATGTCTCTGGTCATGCCAATCGCCCTGACATTGCCAAGGCACATGAGTTGATGGACCCTCAGATGGTTATTCCGATGCATGGCGAGCACCGCCATTTGCGGGAGCATGCCAAGCTTGCCGAAGAAGCCGGGCGCGCGAGTGCTGTGGCCGTGAATGGTATGATGGTGGAACTTTCAGGGAATAAGCCCAAGGTGGTCGAGTATATAGAGACAGGCCGCCGTTATCTTGATGGCTCAACCCAGATCGGCGCGCTTGACGGGATTGTGCGAGACCGTATCCGCATGGCGCTCAATGGGCATGTCATTGTCACGGTTATTTTGGACGAAGACGGCGAGCCTCTTGGCGAGCCTTGGTGTGAGCTGATGGGCTTGCCCGAAACAGGACGCAGCAAAGCGCCTCTGGTGGAAGTGCTGGAAGAAGACCTCGGGCAATTCCTTGGCCGCGCAAAAGAAGCGACGCTGAAAGACGACGGTAAGATCGAACAGGAGCTTCGCAAGATCGCGCGTCGCACCACGCTTGATGAGATTGGCAAAAAAGCCGAGGTGAGTGTCATTATCAGCCGTTTGGCTTGATAGCGACGCTTTTTGGTCGAAAAGCTGGCAGAAGCTATCGAATAGGGCCGCTCTCCTGAGAAAATAAGGAGGGCGGCTCATGTCTGCACATGACTTTATCAATCTGAAAACTTACCCCATCGGTGCTGACGGCCCCGAAAGGGTGGCGTTGCTTGAGACCGTGCGCGCAGATTTGGAGCGTGATGGCTGCGCTGTTCTAAAGGGGTTTTTGACAGCTGACGGCGTTGCGGCGCTGACAGCGGAGGCAGAAAGCGTATCAGAACAAGGCCACCGTTCATTTAACCGTACCAATGCATACTTCACAAAGGATGATCCCGACTTGCCAGCGGATCACCCCAAGCGACAGTTTTTTGATCGCTCCAACGCATTCATTCCTGCTGACAACTTTTCACCTGACGGGGCCTTGCGTCAGATCCATGACTTTGAAGGTTTTGACGCCTTTATTCAGGCGTGTTTGCAGGAAGAGAATTTTTATCGCTATGCTGACCCGTTGGCGGATGTGATCGTGAATATGGCAGAGGAAGGCGAGGGCTTTCCTTGGCATTTTGATACAAATAATTTCACGGTGACACTTGCCATTCAGAATGCCGAAAGCGGGGGCGCGTTTGAATATGCGCCTGCGATCCGTGCTGAGAACGAAAACTTTGACGAAGTCGGCCGCGTTCTGCGTGGGCAATCTGACAGAGTGAAAGTGCTAGAGCTGGAACCCGGAGATTTGCAGCTCTTTCGCGGGCGCTACTCGTTACATCGCGTCGCACCGCTTAAGGGGCAGCGGCGGCGCTATGTTGCGATTTTTTCGTATGTTGAAGAGCCAAATATGGTTGGGGCGCCAGAGCGTACAGAGCAGCTTTATGGGCGCACCCTGCCCATTCATCATGAACGGGCAGGGCAACGGATTGATGCATTGATGGATTAGTTTTCCATACGTTCTTCAAAGCTTTTTGCAATGAAGGTCGGCATATCAGTGCCAAGGCCAACGGGCTGACCGCCGCGCTGGTTGTTGTTACGGCCGTTGTCATTGGAGCGTGGCGTATTTTTTCGCTCGTTTTGCTGTGAACGGCTTTGAGCCTGCTCATTTTGTGTGTCGCTAGGCTGGGATGCAGCGGGCGTTTCTTGCTTTGGCGCATCTTCTTTTTGGACTTCGATGATCTCAGCTTTGGGCGCTGCAGGCTTGGGTTTGCGCGAGCGGGAGGGGCGCTTGGGCTTCTCTTCTGTCTCGGGCTTGCTTGTGGCTGCGACGGTTTCAGGCTTAGATACAAGCTCCTCACCGCTCCGCGGGATCTGGTGTTTCACTAAGGCTTCGATGTCTGTGAGGTTACGCTCGTCGCGCGTGCTGCAGATCATGATCGCGGTGCCTTTTTTGCCTGCGCGACCCGTTCGACCGATACGGTGAACGTAGTCTTCGGCATGGCTTGGCACATCGTAGTTAAAGACGTGGCTTACGTTCGGAATATCTAGGCCACGCGCGGCCACATCGGAAGCCACAAGGAAACGCAATGTGCCATCGCGGAACCCGTCGAGCGTGCGCATGCGGTGCGACTGTTCAAGGTCACCATGGATGGCAGCAGCATCGAGGCCATATTTCTTCATGGATTTGGCGACCGTATCGACATCAACTTTACGGTTACAGAAGATGATTGCGTTTCTACAGTTCTCGCCTTCGCCTTCAATCAGGTCGCGCAGAAGCTTGCGTTTCTCTGTGCCTTCACGGTCCTTGCGTGAGCCTTTGAACATGACCACAGACTGGGTAATGTTCTCTGATGTTGTCGCTTGGCGCGCGACTTCGATGCGGGCTGGGTTTGAGAGGAACGTGTTTGTAATGCGCTCGATCTCTGGTGCCATGGTCGCCGAGAAGAAAAGCGTCTGGCGGGTGAACGGCGTAAGACTGAAGATGCGCTCAATATCGGGGATAAAGCCCATGTCGAGCATGCGGTCGGCTTCGTCAACCACCATGATTTGTACACCTGTCAGCAAGAGCTTGCCGCGTTCAAAATGGTCAAGCAGGCGTCCAGGTGTGGCAATGAGGACGTCTGCGCCCCGGTTGATCACAGCCTCTTGCTCTTTGAAGCTAACACCTCCGATGAGCAGGGCTTTATTGAGCTTCACATATTTGGCGTAGGCGTCAAAGTTTTCAGCAACCTGCGCCGCCAGCTCACGTGTGGGGCAGAGCACAAGGCTGCGAGGCATACGAGCGCGAGCGCGCCCACGGGCAAGCATCGAGATCATCGGCAGAGTGAATGAGGCGGTCTTGCCTGTGCCTGTCTGGGCGATGCCCAAAACGTCACGGCCTTCGAGTGCGGGAGGAATCGCGCCAGCCTGAATGGGAGTGGGTGTTTCGTAGCCTGTGTCGGCAACAGCTTTGAGAACCTTTGGATCAAGATTCAGATCAGAAAATTTTGTCATGTGTATCCGTTGTTTACGGACACATCAGGGCCCGTAGCATCTTGGCAGGAGTTAGGCCCGTTTGGCCCAGCCTAGCGCTTTATCAACTCCTGACAGGGTCTTTAGCCAAAAGGGGCGGTAAGGTCAATGTGTCCGCACCATTGGCGCCGCTTTACGCAGTTATACAGCTGAAGTGATACCCGTGTGCTATAATTATTTTGAAGGCTTCTATGGGCGCAGCGCAAAGTGCTTTTGTCGTTTGACCTCTAGCTCCAGATCGTAGCTGCGCAAAAGGCCATGTTCATCCAAACGTTTCAAAAGCTCGGGTGTCGCAGTGCAGACTTCCTCATAAAATGCTATGAGGCCATCCTCGCCATCCGTGTCTTCTATCGTTTTTAACAATTCATGAAGTGTAAGCCCGCCAAGCTCTGGTGCGCGGTTGGGCTTGAGCTCGGCGCGATAGACGCCGTGGGAGAGCCGATAGCGGTAGTTTTGCATCCAATGGCCATAGCTTGCGGCGTGGATGTGGCAGAGTTCTGTGCCGAGAAGTTCTTCTTGCTCAGGGTTTTGGACACCATTGAGGAATACGTTGTGGATGCGAAAGTCTGCCTCTTTGGAGCCAGTGCGCGCGAAGAGCTTACCGGCGACGTGGCTGAGAAATCCACCGTTTAGGTGATGGCCATATGTCGGATAAATTGCGTCTGTTTCGCGCTGACGCTGCTTGCGCTCGTTGGTCATTGCCTTGAAGTAGTTCCCCGTCTGAGAGGCGAGGGCTTCGATCGGGCGTACGCGTGCGGCCATGCAGCCTTTGGGCAGAGCGGCGAGCTGTTCCGCAAGGGGCCGCTTAAGGGGCCAAAGGAACTCATCGACATCGATATGTGCAAGCCACTCGAGCCCGTCCGCTTTGCGTTTGTAGGCGTGGCGTGCGTTTGCGCCTTGTCGCGCTTGATGTTTTGCAGGGCGGTTCTTGCCGCGCCAGTGCTCTCCATGAGTGCGTAGGACACGCAGTTTGGGGTGTTGTCTTAGCGCTTGAAAGGCGGACTCGTTGTCATCATCAAGATACAGGATGAGTCTGTCAGCCCCTAGCTCCAGATGGTGCGCAGCGAAGCGCTCGATCTCCTCCAGAGGGGCTTTGATCGTACTGACAATGCCCCACTTCATCGCGATTTTTCCTCAGGGTTGCGGGCTTTCGCGCGGCGTTGCTTCATTATAGCGAGGCGGCGGAAGATTGTCCCATCTTCGGCGTTGAGCGCATCAAGCAGGCTGAGTGCTAGTGGCTTGAGCACTGGGGCTTGCTCGGCTTGGAGATAAAGCGGAGCCAGCAGGGCCAGATCCAGGCCGCCATTGTTGAGCGAGTATTGATCCATCGCGAGAGGCATAGGGGCGGGGCTGCGCTTTCCGAAACGATGCGGCTCTTCAGGCGCAAGACCTGTGAAAAGGCGCTCAAATTCGTAGAGCTTTATGAGGCCAAAGAGCATTTTGAGAGATGCGCCCAGGGCCTGCTCGGAACTGACTGTGCCGTGATCGGCGAATGTCATTGCAGAGGAGACTTGCCAGCGCAGGTCAAGTTGTGTGAGCAGGTGGGGGCTTTCCTCGGCCCAGAGGCGGCGAAAGAGAGGGGCAGCACCTGCAGGGGGCTCGGCGCGACGGAGCAGTGCGATGAGGCGGGCATTGAGAAAGGCGAGCTCAGAGAGGCCGCTAAACTCATATGCTATCATGCTGGATTTTAGAGCAAATGTGCCACGTTCGCCTTGAGGCTCTGCTGCACTTTCGGGCAGCAGGCTGGCCCTCAAGGGGGCGAAGTCTTGTGTGAGATCAAACGAATCGTCTTCCATATGAAACGGCGTGCGGCGTTTCATCCAGCGTACGATCATTTCTTCTGCGCCGCCTGCGTATGTAAGGGTTTGCGAACTCATAAAAAAATAGTGCCACGGGGTGGCGCTCTAGACCATCATTTCCTTTGTCGCGGTGAGTTTGATCTCTTTGTGATCGCGCTCGACGCGGTCAATGTCCCATTGAAGACGTGTGAGATACACGATGTCTCCATCGTGGTCATGAGCGATATGTTGTTTGTTTAAATTCACAAACTTTTCAACATCTTGGCGATCACCGTTCACCCAGCGGGCAGACTTGAACTGTGAGCCCTCGAAGCGCACGGGCAGGCCGTATTCAAGCTCGATGCGGCTTGCGAGCACTTCAAACTGCAGCGCGCCGACGACACCGACGATGAAGCCCGAACCAATGCTTGGCTTAAAAACTTTGGCGGCTCCCTCTTCGGCAAATTGCATCAAAGCTTTTTCGAGGTGCTTAGACTTCATCGGATCCATCGCACGCACACCTTGCAAAAGCTCGGGTGCAAAGGAGGGAATATTGGTAACGCGCAAAAGTTCACCTTCGGTTAACGTATCGCCGATACGCAACTGGCCGTGGTTGGGAATGCCGATGATGTCACCGGCCCATGCTTCCTCGGCAAGTTCGCGGTCGGAGGCAAGGAAGAGTACAGGGTTAGTGATTGCCATCGGTTTTTTGCTGCGCACATGGGTCAGCTTCATGCCGCGTTTGAAGTGGCCCGAGGCCATGCGCACAAAGGCAACACGGTCACGATGTTTTGGATCCATGTTGGCTTGGACCTTGAAAACAAAGCCAGAAACCTTGGTTTCTTCGGGGGCGATGTTGCGAGGCTCGGCTTTTTGGACCTGCGGCTCTGGGCCGTATTGGCCGATGCCGTTCATGAGCTCTTGAACGCCGAAGCTGTTGATGGCGGAGCCAAACCAGATCGGGGTCATATGGCCTTCAAGAACAGACTGGGGAACGAGCTCAGGGAGCAGTTCACGGGCCATTTCGACCTCTTCCAGAAGCTTCTCGAGCAGGTGCTTGGGCAAGTGCTCCGCCAGTTTTGGGTCATCTAAGCCTTTGATCTTGATGGATTCGGCAACTTTGTTTCTGTCTGCGCGGTCCATCAGCTCAAGGCGGTCATTCAAGAGATCATAGCAGCCCATAAATTCGGAACCGACCCCGATGGGCCAGCTTGCGGGCGTGACGTCTATCGCCAACATCTCTTGAATTTCGTCAATAATTTCAAAGGTGTCGCGGCTTTCGCGGTCCATCTTGTTACAGAAGGTCAGGATCGGAAGGTCGCGCAGGCGGCAGACTTCAAAGAGCTTTTGGGTCTGGCTTTCAACGCCCTTGGCGCCGTCGATAACCATCACTGCAGCGTCTACCGCAGTGAGCGTGCGATAGGTATCTTCGGAAAAGTCCGAGTGGCCGGGGGTGTCAACAAGATTGAATCGCAAGCCACTGAAATCAAATGACATTGCTGAGGCCGAGACAGAGATACCACGGTCCTTTTCCATCTGCATAAAGTCCGAGCGAGTGCGGCGGGCTTCGCCCTTGGCGCGCACTTGCCCGGCCATCTGGATGGCGCCACCATAGAGGAGGAACTTTTCCGTCAGCGTGGTTTTGCCAGCATCGGGGTGCGAGATGATCGCGAAGGTCCGACGACGGGCAATTTCAGCGGGAAGCTTGGGGCGGTTTGAAAGGTCTGTAGCCATGAGCGCGCGTATAGGTAAGGAACGCGGCTTTGGCAAGAATGCTTGCGATTCTAGGGGGGTGAAAAGCGTGCACAACCCGTGCACAACCCGTGCACCGCCCAAACGGGCGTTCGGCGGCCTTGGGAAAGGTTAATGCCTTGCTGTCAGTCTGCTTCAAAACACTGTGAGGAGAGACCATGACACAGGCGACGAGAGACAAGGCCTAGCGCGAGATGATGATGGAGCTGCGCGCGCTTCAGGAGGCGCTTAAGGCGGAGTGGATCGACACTGCGCTGCCCGAAGACTGGCACGGGCTAGAGGACAGGCCGATTGCGCGCGCCAAGACGCGAGTCACTGTGCGGCTGGATGCGGATATGGTGCGCTGGTTTCGCAAAATGGGGCCGGGCTATGGCGCACGGATCAACCAGATATTGCGGCTCTACTGGCTTGGGCTCGCGTCAGGGAAGGTGCGGGGGCATTGGGACGACACTGCCCATGTGCCACGTTTTGAGCGATATATGGAGGGCAAGATCGCACGCCAAATCGAACAGCTGGAGCGGCGAAGGACAGCGGAGACAGAAGGCTAACCGCCGCGGGACGCGAGCAGTAGCAACTTAGCCGCATCGGGGCGGTTTAACAGATTGGCTCCGACTTCAAACTCGCCATGGGTGCGGGCACCATGGCCTGCGAGTGTGCCGCTGAGGGTTTCGGCGACATGTTCGGGCAGGGCGGAGCGGGTGCGCGGATCAATCAGCAGGGTCTCGGCGGCGATGCCTTCAGCGAAGACAATTTGATGGTTCTCAAAGAGGATTTGGAAGTAGTCGACAAAGCCGCCTTCCTGAACAAAGACGCTCTCGCCGTTGACGAGGTGGCGCGCCTTAAGCAGCACTTCTGCGCGGCCTGCTCCGAGCTTGTCTTCGCGCTGGTAGACAAAGAGGCGGTGGTCTGGTGAGACGAGAAGATCGTTCTCGTTGTGAAGCGTGCCCTTGGTGATCATCACAGGGGCGAAATCGCCCAACGCGCGGACGGTGTGATGACCGATCCAGCGGATTTCTTGTGGGCCATCGTCCCGTGTGAGGAGTTTGTCGCCGATTTTGAGGGCTTCGACGGCGCGTTGTTCGCCTGTGGCAAGGCTCAGGCGTGTGCCGCGTGTGAAAGAAACACACGCCACCTGAGCAAAGCGCAGGGGGGCGTTTTCTGCATCTATGCCGACGAGGCGATAGTCTTCTTTCGGCTCAAGCGGTGCGAGGGGCATGCCGTAGACTTGGGCGACATGGCCCTCTTCATTGACCTCAACCAGGAGGATAACTTCGATGGCTTGGCTCTGGGCATCCATCAGGGTGATGCAGCTGTCGAGTACAACGGTTGCGCCGATTTTGCCTGTCTGAGTGTTGTCGCCAATGCGGAAGTGTCCATTTTCCAGCGCGTGTAGACCAAGGCGAAGGGGGGCAGCTTCGGCCGCGAGCTGATAATAATCGTCAAGCATGAGATCGGCGGCAAAGCTCAGGTTATCGCCAAAGTTGGCTCCGCCCGAGACTGGCATCATGGGCGCAGGGTAGACTTGCAGGGATTGGGCCGTCTCACTCATAATCATGAACACTCTTCACGCGGGGAACACTGCAAAAAGCTAGTATAGGATTGGGGCAAAAGCGCGGCAAGTCTGCGTCTCTGCTCTGGCCTTTGAGGGTGTTTTGGGGTTTTGTGCTGGCGAACAATTGGGAGAGTGCGACATGGACTTGGGAATTGCTGGTAAGAAGGCGCTTGTTTGCGCATCATCCAAGGGCTTGGGCCGTGGCTGTGCCGAGGCGCTGGCCGAAGCGGGCGTGAATCTTGTTATGAACGCGCGTGGCGCGGAGGTTCTGGAGGCTGTTGCGGCTGATATTGCCGGGAAATATGGTGTTGAAGTTACCACTGTGGCGGCGGATGTGACCACAGAAGAGGGGCGTGCAAAAGTGCTCGCGGCGGCGGAGAATGTCGACATCCTTGTGACCAATGCAGGCGGCCCACCCCCAGGCATGTGGACCGACTGGGGCCGCGAGGATTTTGTTGCGGCGCTGGATGCAAATATGCTGACGCCAATTGCTTTGATGCAGGCCCTCGTGCCGCACATGCAAGCGCAGGGCTGGGGCCGTGTTGTAAACATCACCAGCCAGTCTGTGAAAGCGCCTATTCCTGTGCTGGGTCTGTCAAATTCTGCGCGTGCAGGGCTGACAGGCTTTGTGGCGGGTACGGCGCGTCAGGTCGCGCCATCTGGTGTCACGATCAACAACTTGCAGCCCGGGATTCACGCGACAGATCGTGCGGTTTCGCTGGATGCGGGGGTGGCGCGTGCGCAGGGAATCAGCGCTGAGGAGGCGCAAAAGCAGCGCGAGGCGACCATTCCGACGCGGCGCTACGGCACGGCGGAAGAGTTTGGCGCAACATGTGCATTCCTGTGCTCTCAGTACGCGGGTTTTATCGTTGGTCAGAACATTTTGCTGGATGGCGGCGCTGTTAACTCAACCATGTAAGGCATTGCTATAAATATTTATTTGCGCGCTGAAGGCTTCGGAATTAGCTTCTGGCGCGCGAGCGTTTTGAAGATCTCGGTTCCGAAAGCTTCATTGCCGTGTTTGCCGTCTTCATGGGCGAATTTGGCAGGGAGTGTGCCTGATTTATCCGCAAGATCGGTATTTGGGTCATAGAGCGGCAGGCCGCGGTCGCGGATGAGCTGGCTCAGGGCGTCATTGAGAGCGTGCAGGAGTGGGTTGTCTTCAAACTGGGGCGGGGTCACGACAACGAGTGGCGCGCTTTCTGCGATACTGGCGAGGCCATCAAGCGCCTCTGCGCGTGCGTCTTTAAGCCAAGCGGCGAGAAAGGCAGGCGAGAGGAGGGTTTCTGCGGATTTGGAGGGCACGTGGCTGAGGCCAAGTTTGTTCATGCGCATTTCGGTGAGGAACTGAGAGCTGTGATAGCCGATGCTCGCCACAACGGGCGCGCCGGATGTAAGAGGGGTGGCGCTGCCGACGTCTTTGGCGAAACTCTCGATCTTTTGGCGTGCGCGAAAGCGTTTTGAGGACAGGGTTCCGTCTGCTTGCAGGCGCATGACCCCGTCGCGCCATGCAGCGGCAGAGGTGGCGAAGCTGATGCAGTCATATCCAGAAGCCTTCGCCCCAAGGGCGAGTGCGCGGGCGTGGCTGTCCCCGACGACAATCAGCCGACTCATGCTTTGGCGCCCTGATCGAGCAAGATTTCTTCGCAGGCGAGCTCTTCTGCGGCAGCCTCGGCAGCGACACCTGCGCGGCGGCGGGCTTCGGCCTCATCTTTTGGCAGTTTGGATTTTGAAAAGCGCATACCACGAAAGAAGTGCTCCATCACCAGCGCGACGCCTTCGGGCGCGACTGAGCGCATATTGGGCGCAAAAAACTGGGCGCGGGTCGGGGGCGCTGCGATAATTTCGTAGCTTGGGAAATAGTCGATGTCTTTGGCCATTTCAGCCAGATCACCCGCGACGGCGCGCAAGACGGATTTGGAATACTGGGTGGCGAGCAGAACGTGATGGCCTGTTGCTGTGGCCGTGAGTGGCACGGGGGAGACTGTGAGCAGGATTTTGATCTCGGGATTGAGGGTGCGCAATCCGCGGACTGCGGATTTCATCGATTTCATGATCTGGGGGTAGCGGTAATTGACGAAGCTGTGCTGGGCTGCGTCATAGGAGCCTGCGAGAGTTCCGGGGCAGAGCGCGTAGGGCTGGCGTGTTTCGGCGTGTTCAAAACCTTCGGTGAGACCCATGGTAAAGACAAAGACTTGGGCTTCTCGAACAGAGCGGCCAAAGGCGCGGGCCGTGTTCTGAAGCATTTCGAGGCAGTCTGCGTGTGAGCCGAACCCTTCAGGCTCTATTGCTGGGCGCAGAGAGTCGCGGAAGCGGCCTTCATTCTCCCATATCTCGATGGCGGCGCAGCGCTCGGGCTTTTGGGCCAATGCAACCCAAAGCTCTAGCATCCGTGCCGTATAAATATTGGCGGTGCGGGAGGAGTAAACGCCATAGCCAAAGCGTGCGGCGACCTCTTTTGTGGCTGAGGCGGGGGCAGGTTCTGCATTGACCCATGGTTTTCCGTTGGCTTGCACCGCACGAGAGATGTGCTGGGCAAAGCAGCTGCCGTAGGTTGCGAATGCGGCGTTTGCGGGGAGCTTCCATTTTGAGCGAAAGAGGCCATCATAGCCCCATATGCCAGTTTCTGCGACGGCTGTTCGCCAGAACGCCTTGGGGGGCTGTGAAGAATAGGGGGTATCACTCATAAACGGGCCTCAACTTTTGGAGCAGTTTCCGACATGGACCAAGCGCGGTCAAGCGGAGCGTAAGGCAAGAGAGAGGTTCGAGCGATGAGCAAGCTTTGGCAGGGCTCGCTGCGAAAGGAAGAATTGTCCCGCATCGTTAATCTGACCATGACTAAGTTAGAATGTCGGTGGCGGGGCGGGCGTGTCTGATATGGCTGTTTCAGCGGGGGTTCAGGCTGCGTCAATAAGTTATTCATTGAAAAGAATATGACGGTATACAAACGCGAATAAATTCAATATTGTGAATAAGACCAAAAACAGGGAGGCGAGATTCGATGTCAGAAAGCTCGGGAATAAAGGCGCCATCGCGCCGCGCTTTTTTGAAAGCAGCGGCGGCGTCTGTACCAGTGGCGGCAGTGGCCGGCACGGCGCATGCGGATGATCCATTGATTACAGAAGTGCAGGAATGGGCCTCGGGCCTTGGAGCAGGGGTGGACGAGACACCTTATGGCCTGCCAATCAAGTATGAAGGCGATGTTATCCGCCGCACTGTAGAGTGGCTGACGGCTGATCAGATCAGCTCGATCAACTTCACGCCGATCCACGCGTTGGACGGCACGATCACCCCGCAGGGCTGTGCGTTCGAACGCCATCACTCAGGCGCGATCGAGCTGAAGAAAGAAGATTATCGTTTGATGATCAACGGGTTGGTCGACCAACCTTTGGTTTTCACATACGAAGATCTCGAGCGTTTCCCGCGCGAGAACCACGTATATTTCTGCGAATGCGCGGCGAATACTGGCATGGAATGGGCTGGCGCCCAGCTGAATGGTGCGCAGTATACCCACGGTATGATCCACAACATGGAATACACGGGTGTGAGCTTGCGGACGTTGCTTGAAGAAGCTGGCCTTGATGCGGCAGGTGATCTTAAGGACAAGTGGGTTTACGTGGAGGGCGCGGATGCGAGCTCCAATGGCCGCTCAATCCCTATGGAAAAGGCTCTGGATGACTGCCTTGTGGCCTTTAAGGCCAACGGCGAGGCTCTGCGTATGGAGCACGGTTATCCTGTGCGCCTTTGCGTTCCTGGCTGGGAAGGCAACATGTGGGTCAAATGGCTGCGCCGTATCGAAGTGACGGAAGCCGCTGTTGAGAGCCGCGAAGAGACATCAAAATACACTGACACGCTTGCCGATGGCACGAGTCGCAAGTGGACATGGGAGATGGATGCGAAATCTATCATCACAAGCCCGAGCCCGCAGATGCCGATCAAGCATGGCAAGGGCCCCTTGGTTATCACCGGTTTGGCATGGTCGGGCCGTGGCGCGATTACGCGTGTGGATGTGTCCAAGGATGGCGGCAAGACGTGGGAAACTGCGCGCTTGGCCAAGCCTGGCGAGAAAATGGCGCTGTCGCGCTTTTACCTTGATACAACATGGGATGGGGAGGAGATGTTCCTTCAGGCCCGTGCGATGGACGAGACAGGCTATGTTCAGCCGACAAAAGACGAGCTGCGCGAAGTGCGCGGCGAAAACTCGATCTATCACAACAACTCAATCCAGACTTGGTGGGTTCAGCCAAACGGGGAGGCAGACAATGTCGAAGTATCTTAAACTGACAGTTGCGGCCCTTGCGCTGGCTGCGGCGAGCCCTGCGGCTGCTGAGAAGCTCGGCCTTGGCCGCGCGGCGACAGACGCCGAAATCGCGGCATGGAACAAGGACATTCACCCTGACGGCTCTGGCTTGCCAGAGGGTTCGGGCGATGTCTGGACTGGTGAAGAAGTCTTTGCTGAGCAATGTGGCGTTTGCCACGGTGACTTTGCTGAAGGTGTGGGCAACTGGCCCAAGCTTGCCGGCGGTGCTGGCACGCTAGATCACAAAGATCCATTGAAAACAGTTGGCTCATATTGGCCATACCTTTCAACGACTTGGGACTATGTGAACCGCTCGATGCCGTTTGGCGCAGCGCAAACGCTGAGCAATGATGAAGTCTACGCGATTGTGGCCTATATCCTCTTCTCCAATGACCTTGTTGATGATGATTTTGTGCTCTCAAAAGAGACATTTCTGGATGTAGAGATGCCAAACGCGGGCGGGTTTATCATTGATGATCGCCGCACGTCAGAGGCGCATTTTGTGCGTGAGCCTTGCATGACGGACTGTAAGGATACAGTCGAGATCACCAAAAACGTTGTGTTCAAAGGCGACCCCAACTCACCTGATGATCCTGATGCCGAGCCCGCAGCGGCGGAAGCTGTCGTCGAAGAAGCTGCAACAGAAGAGGCTGCGGCCGAACCTGTTGTAGAAGAAGCGGCGCTGGACATGGAGCTTGTTGCGGAGGGCGAGAAAGTCTTCAAAAAGTGCAAAGCTTGCCACCAAGTGGGCGAAGGCGCGAAGAACAAGACAGGTCCGGTCCTGAACGGAGTTGTGGGCGCAAAGCTTGGTCATATCGATGGGTTCAAATACTCAAAGACATTGCTTGAGATGGGCGAAAGCGGAATGGTCTGGGATGAGGCGAATATGACGGCCTTCCTGACCAAGCCCAAAGACTTTGTGAAGAAGACTAAAATGTCTTTCGCAGGTTTGAAGAAGGAAGACGATATTCGCGCAGTGACCGAATATCTGAAATCTTTCCCCTAAGACGTACCAATGGGGGCGCATTTTCTTGCGCCCCCGTTTTGTCTCAGAATGATTCTGTGGCATGCTGCGTAGCAGGAACCTTTGGGAGGAGGGGATATGCTAACGAGACGGCAGTTTACATTTTCGGGAGCCGCGGCCTTCGGGGCTGCGCGGACGGGCTTTGCCGCTGAGGTGGGCGACGACGGCCTGCACAAACAACCTTGGTTTTTAGATACATTCCTTGAGCTGGGCGATGATCTGGCTGCGGCGGCTGATAACGGACGTCATTTGATGATCCTTTATGAGCAGAACGGCTGCCCTTATTGCCGTGAGCTGCATGAAGTGAATTTTGCGCGCAGTGAGCTGAGCGACTACATCAAGGCGCATTATGATGTTATTCAGCTGGATATGTTCGGGGCGCGTGAGGTTCTCGACTTTGACGGGCAGGCGCTTGAAGAGCGGGATCTGGCGGCGAAGTGGGGGGTGAATTTCACGCCCACGACGATTTTGATGCACAATTCTAACGCAGGTGCTGTCAGCGTGAGCGCGGCTCAAAGCTTTCGCATGCCCGGCTATTTGAAACCGTTTCATTATCTTTCCTCACTTGAGTTTGTGGCGGAGAGGAAATTTGAGGAGCAAACTTTCCAACGTTATTTGCAGGACAAGTTTGCGGAATTGGAGGCACAGGGGATTGATCCAGACGTTTGGTAAGGCGTTGGCTTTTGCGGCACTTGCGAGTGCTGCGGGGGCTGAAGAGATTGGAGATGCGGAGCGTGGCGCTAAGGTGTTTCACCAATGCACATCCTGTCATCAGATCGGCTATGGGGCCGAGCACCGTGTTGGCCCGCATCTAAACGGGGTTTTTGGCCGAGCGGCCGCTGTTTTTGCGGATGAATACAAGTATTCCAAGGGGTTGCGGCGTGAAGGCGAGAATGGGCTTGTTTGGGATTTTCGCACGCTTGATGCCTATATCGAGAATCCCAAAGCGCTCGTGAGCGGCACCCGAATGAACTTTCGTGGGATAAAGAACCCTGAAATGCGTGCGGATCTTTTGGCCTATATGCGCAGCTTTTCGGCCAGCCCGGCCGATATTCCAGAGGCGCAGCCAACGGGTGTTCCACGGGAGGTCGAGCTGGAGCCAGAAATTCTCGCACTTGTTGGAGACCCCGAGTACGGCGAATATCTGGCCAGTGAATGCTCCACTTGCCATCAGAGCAGTGGTGGTGACGATGGTATCCCGTCGATTACGCAATGGCCTGATGAGGACTTTGTGGTGGCGATGCACGCTTACAAACGCAAGATTAGGCCACATCCTGTGATGCAGATGATGGCGGGACGGCTGACAGACGAGGAGATTGCCGCTCTGGCGGCATACTTTAAGAACCTAGAATAAATATTTGTTTTCAAAGGGAGGAAAAGAAAATGAAACTCAACAGAAGAGCCTTTATTGGGACTGGTGCGGCGGCTGCCACGCTATTAAGCGCGCCGCATGTGCGCGCCGCAGGCGGCGGCGCGGGCAAGGTTATTGTGATTGGTGGTGGTGCGGGGGGCGCAACGGCTGCGCGCTATCTGGCCCGCGACAGCAAGGGCGAGATTGATGTCACGCTGATCGAGCCGAGCCGTGCCTATTACACCTGCTTTTTCTCCAACCTTTATATCGGTGGTTTTCGCGAGCTGAGCTCGATTGGCCACTCTTATGGCGGATTGGCGAACGAGGGGGTCAATGTGGTCCATGACTGGGCGATTGATGTGGATCGCGCGGCGAAGACCGTGACCCTCGCGGGCGGGGCTGTCTTGCCTTACGACAAGCTCATCCTCAGCCCGGGTATCGATTTTGTCGACGGCGCTGTTCCCGGCTGGGACGTGAGCAAGCAAAACAAGATGCCACATGCCTATAAGGCGGGGTCACAATCTGAGCTTCTCAAAGCGCAGGTCGAGGCGATGCCTGAAGGTGGTATCTTTGCGATGGTTGCGCCGCCCAACCCCTATCGTTGCCCTCCTGGCCCGTATGAGCGGGTGAGCATGGTCGCGCATGTCTTGAAGAACATCAATCCGACCGCCAAGATCATTGTGGCGGACCCCAAGGAAAAGTTCTCAAAGCAGGGGCTGTTTCAGGAAGGCTGGAACAATCATTACAGCGGGATGGTTGACTGGATCGGCGCCGAGTTCGGCGGTGGCAATGTCGAAGTCAATGCGGACGACATGACTGTCAGTATTGATGGGGAAGTGACCAAAGTGGACGTATGCAACGTCATTCCTGCGATGAAAGCGGGACGGATTTGCGAAATTGCCGGTGTCAACGAAGGCAATTGGGCGCCTGTGATTGGTCATACAATGCAGAGCCGAGCGGATGAGAACGTCTATGTGCTGGGTGATGCGACGAACCAAGGCGATATGCCTAAGTCGGGCTTCTCGGCGAATTCGCAGGCCAAAGTTTGTGCGATGGCGGTGCGTGGGGCATTGACGGGAAGCAAAGTCTTCCCTGCGAAGTTCTCCAACACCTGCTGGAGCCTGATTGATACGGATGATGGCGTTAAAGTGGGCGCGACCTATGAGGCGACAGATGAAAAGATCGCCAAAGTTGACGGGTTTGTCAGCCAGACAGGTGAAGACGCAGCCTTGCGTAAAGCGACTTATGAGGAAAGCATCGGCTGGTATGCTGGGATCACCGCGGACATGTTCGGGGCTTGAAGGAGGCTTGGTCCGAGCGTGCTGCGCACGCTCCGACCCGATGGGGGGAGCTCTGCTCCCCCCAATGATTCAAAAGCTTATTCGCTTTTGAATACCCCCCCCCTCGGGATATTTTTGGAAAGAAAAAGTGCGCGCTGCAGGGATGTGGTTAGCTCCAGCTCACGCGGTAGCTGCGCGGTGTGCGGTTGTAGCGTTCTTTGAAGCGTTTGGTGAAGTGGTTGGAGGAGGAAAACCCTGTGGCCACGGCGACGTCTGCCACGGTCATGTTGGTTTCTTTCAGGTATGCCAGCGCGCGGGCGAGGCGGATTTCGAGATAGCAATGCATCGGCGGCTGGCCGATATGGCGTAGAAAAAGGCGCTCGATCTGGCGGCGGGAGACGCCAAGTTCGGAACAGATATCCGACATTGAAAGCGGGTCTTCGACCTCGGCGCGCATAAGATCAAGCGCGGCCAGCAAGTGTGGGTTGCGCGAGCCGATGGCGGCGCTGGAGGCCGTTGTCTGAGAGGATTTGGAACTGGTGGCGCGGCCATGTAGGCACATATCGGCAACCACAGCGGCAAGTTTGGGGCCGTGGCGGCGCTCCATGAGTGCGAGCATCATGTCGATACTGGCGTTGCCGCCGCCGCATGTGATCAGGCCTTTGTCGATTTCATAGAGGCGGTCTGTGGGGGTGAGATCAGGATAATCTTCGCGAAAGCGCTGCTGATTTTCCCAATGGAGCGTGAAGTACTGATCTTTGATAAGGCCAGTGGCCGCGAGTGCGAAGCTCCCTGTGCAGATGCCGCCGAATTTGCGTCCAAAGCGCGATTCGCGGCGTATCCACGACAGGACGGGCTTGGAAATATTGCGCTCGGGTTCAACTCCGCCGCAGACGAAGCAATATGCCCCTGAGGGCAGGCTCTCGAGCGGTTTGTCGGGGGTGATGCGCATGCCGTTGGAGCATGTGACGGGGGCGCCTGTCTCGGACAGGGTATACCAGTTGTAAAGCGGCTTTTCCGTGATCTGGTTTGCAATGCGAAGTGGCTCGATCGCGGCAGCGACGGCGAGCATTGTTGTTTTGGGCAGGAGCAGGAAGTGAAAGGTGTCGGTGACGCCATCAAACTCGACATCAAAATGCGCCGAGGAACCTTTTTCGACAAAGGAGCGAGGGCTATCGGACATTTTTGCTCCTTTCAGAAGGGGATGAGCAAGCATAATGTGCTGCCTTATACCAATTGCGGCCAGTTTCAAACAAGCTGATCAAGGGAATTCGAGGCAAACGGCCTTGCAGCCCTTGGTGCGCGCCACTAAGACTCTGTTAGCAATGGTCCGATATGGATCAGGTGAGATGTAAAAGCAGGCAGGATAAGATGACAGACCCGTATGAAACTTACATGAACACGCTTGTGCCGATGGTTGTTGAGCAAACAAGCCGCGGCGAGCGCGCCTATGACATCTTTTCGCGCCTTCTCAAGGAGCGGATTATCTTTCTGAGCGGCCCCGTGCATGACGGCATGAGCAGCTTGATTGTGGCACAGCTTTTGCACCTTGAGGCGGAAAACCCGTCAAAAGAGATCAGCATGTATATCAACTCGCCAGGTGGTGTGGTGACGAGCGGTCTGTCGATCTACGACACGATGCAATACATCAAGCCAAAGGTCAGCACGCTGGTGATCGGGCAGGCGGCGAGCATGGGCTCGCTTTTGCTGACCGCGGGCGAGAAGGGTATGCGTTTTAGCTTGCCGAACTCACGCGTGATGGTGCACCAGCCCTCTGGTGGCTATCAGGGGCAGGCCTCAGACATTATGATCCATGCCGAAGAAACGCTGAAACTCAAGCGCCGCTTGAACGAGATTTATGTGCATCACACTGGGCAGAAACTGGCCGATGTGGAAGCGGCTTTGGAGCGCGATAAGTTTATGAGCCCTGAAGAGGCCAAAGACTGGGGATTGATCGACGAGATCGTTACCAATCGCGACAAATCTGGCGAGGCTGACGCTAAGGCGTAAGGCCGCCTTTGCGCGAATTTGAGATTGTGGCGCGGCGCGGGCTGACCTAAGCTGTGCCGTACCAGACGAAGCGGCAGGGCACTTTGGCCTCATCCGTGCAAGACGAAGGCCAGAAAGGGCAAACTGATGGCGACTAATTCCGGCGGCGACAGCAAGAATACGCTTTACTGCAGCTTTTGCGGCAAGAGCCAGCATGAGGTGCGCAAGCTGATTGCGGGGCCGACTGTATTCATCTGTGATGAATGCGTTGAGCTGTGCATGGATATCATTCGCGAAGAAACCAAAGGCAGCAGCCTGAAGTCAAGCGAAGGGGTTCCGACGCCACAAGAAATTTGCGGTGTGCTTGATGACTATGTGATTGGTCAGGCGATGGCCAAGCGCGTGCTGTCTGTGGCCGTGCACAACCATTACAAACGCCTCAATCACGCCCAGAAGGGTGGTGATATCGAGCTGTCCAAGTCCAACATTTTGCTGATTGGGCCGACAGGCTGCGGTAAAACCTTGTTGGCGCAGACGCTGGCGCGGATTTTGGATGTTCCGTTTACCATGGCGGATGCGACCACGCTGACCGAAGCGGGCTATGTGGGTGAAGATGTTGAAAACATCATTCTGAAGCTTCTGCAAAGCTCCGAATACAACGTGGAGAAGGCGCAGCGTGGGATTGTTTATATCGACGAGGTCGACAAGATCACTCGCAAATCTGAAAACCCCTCGATCACGCGCGATGTGAGCGGTGAAGGCGTGCAACAGGCGCTTCTCAAGCTTATGGAAGGCACGGTTGCTTCCGTGCCTCCACAGGGCGGTCGCAAGCATCCGCAGCAGGAGTTCCTGCAAGTGGATACGACCAACATCCTGTTTATCTGTGGTGGCGCTTTTGCCGGTCTTGACCGGATCATCAAACAGCGCGGCAAGGGCTCGGCAATGGGCTTTGGCGCGGATGTTCGCGACGAGAGCATGGTCGGCATTGGCGAGACATTCAAATCCCTCGAGCCCGAAGACCTGCTCAAGTTTGGTCTGATCCCCGAGTTTGTTGGGCGTCTGCCTGTATTGGCGACGCTGGAAGACTTGGACGAGGATGCGCTCGTCACGATCCTGACAGAGCCGAAGAATGCGCTTGTGAAGCAGTACCAGCGCCTGTTTGAGCTGGAAGATGCGCAGCTGACCTTTACCGAAGATGCGTTGAGCGCGATTGCGCGCCGTGCGATTGAACGTAAGACAGGGGCGCGCGGCTTGCGCTCGATCCTTGAGGATATTCTGCTTAACACGATGTTTGATTTGCCTGCGCTTGAGAATGTGCAGGAAGTTGTTGTGAATGAAGAGGCTGTCATCTCTGATGCACAACCGCTCATCATTTATGCGGATCAAAAGAAAAAGGAAGGCGCGGCGAGCTAAGCGCAACCGCCTGAGCGAGACAGAGAAAAGCCCCGTTGGTGTGAAGCCAGCGGGGCTTTTCTTTTAGGCTTCTGTGAAACTGTCACCCAGTAGCGCTGAGACATCCGCGGGTGAGAAATTTTCCCAAATGTCGGGGCTTGGGGTGAGAAATCCGCCCATCAGGAGCGCGTCCTGGAGGGCGGGGAAGTCTATCTCGCCGACAGCATGGCGGGCTTTGCGCTCGCCTTTAGGCATCCAATTTCGGATCAGCGCATCAACGCTGAGGGCAGTGACGCCAGCGAAGGCTTTGAGATGCGCTTCGATATAGTCCGTGGCCGAGGAGCGGCGGCGCACAATGATGGCGAGTTTTTGTGCGGGGCCCATGACCATGGCCGCGAGGTGAATGGCGGAGCCTTCTGCGGCTATGATATGGCTGGCGGCTTTATAGCACGCTATTTGTGTCGCGATATCATGCTCTTGAGGGTGAAAAACCTCATAACCCTGAGCCTCCAAGTGATGCTCCAGCGCCTCTTCGCCAACCAGAGAGCCTTTGCGAAACTCGAATTTGGAGCGTGAGATATAGAGCTTCTCAGGCCCACTGGCGGGCACTGTCGCACCAAACCGCCCCGCCATGAAGGCGCGGAACTCAGGTGTGCCACTTGAAATAGCACCAAGACCAAAGCCTTGCCCAGGTACGATGAGCCGCTCCACACGCATTGGCTCTGTCACTATTTTGACGGGCAGGCCGGGGGCGAGCTCTTCAAAGAACTTCCATTGCCAGCGTTTGATCAGGCCTGCATTGCGCGGGCGTTTGGGCGTGAAAAGAATGCCACTGAGCTCGCTTTCATGGGCGTCGAGTGCCCAAAGGCGGGGTGTGCTTTCGGCTAGAAAATGTCCGAAGTGAAGCCAGAGCGGGCCGCCCCAAAGCCAAGTGCCTTCGAGCGCCTTGGGAGTCTCTGACGGCATGGCTGGGGACAATGTGAGCGCGCGATCACGACGCCAGAGTGCGCCTTGGGCGACGTAATTGCCTGCGCGATCCAGCACGCCTGTCGCCTGAACGAGGCCTGCCTCAATCGGCGGGACGATGAGCGCGTCTTCAAGTGTTGTGATCTTGCGCGACCAGCCATCGTCAGGCAGGGGCTGGGCATTGGGCACATCCGGACCGCGCAGGCAGGTCCAGACGAGGCGGGTGCTGACGGAGTTGTCTTTGGAAAAGCCAGCGTTGCGCAGGATCGTCTTGCACTCTTTCATGCCCTCCTTGCCGTAACTCTCGGGGTGAAACTCCAGCACGATCGCGCGCAAGCCTGTTAAGTCTGCGTGGCGCAGAAACTCCAACTCACCCCCTTCGATATCCATCAAAAGGACTGTTGGTTGGAAGCTTTTGCGCAGCTCTTCATAGCGCGCTGTCGGGATCGTGACGGCTTCTGTCTCACGTTTGTCTGTGTCGGTGAGGGATGAGCCGAGGAAGCTGTTGCGCAGAAAAAAATCAACCGTTTTAGGCGGCTCCGGGTCTGTGAGAAGCACTTTGTTGTGAAGCTTGATCTTGGTTTTGATCTTGTTGAGCGCATAGAGCGCTTCGATGTGGGGGATCATGTTTGGATTGGCCTCAAAAGAGACCATCGCTTCGGGGCGGGCGTTGAGCTGTGTGACGGCGCTAACTATCCCGAGGCCTGCGCCCATCTCGATCACGCGATCAGAAGGACCAACGACGGAGAGCGCACCAGCGATCTCTTGGCCTTCATAGCGGGCCTCATTGATGCGCGCGATGCGTGTTTCGTTGAGGAACGGAGAAGGAGGAACCTTGACGCCCATACATTCGGCGACATGTGTCGGAGGGGATTGAACTGTCATAATGTGCTGCCCAGCATCTTTTGTTTTGTGCAAAGCTAGCAAATTGACCGCTCCAGAGCTACGAATTTGAGCGAATGCGCGCTAAGTTTTGCAAAGCGAGGCGCAAATGGCGCAAGCGAGGCTGGACCTTGGTCTTAAATTGGGCCATATCAGAAGCAAGTTTTGCGGAGGCTCTCATGGGCATTTTGAAATCTATCCTGCGAGTTGCCACATGGTGGAACGGCTCGACGCTCAACACCCAGCTCTATACGTGGCGCAAGGGGAAACGCGTGGGCGAAGACAGCCAAGGCAATGTCTATTACACAAGCCGTGACGGCAAACGCCGTTGGGTTATGTTTAATGGCACGGTTGAGGCAAGCCGCATTGATGCGAACTGGCATGGCTGGTTGCACCACACGTTTAAAGAGACGCCGACTGATGCGCCTCTTCCACATAAGGCCTGGGAAAAGCCACATGAGCCAAACCACACGGGTACGCCGCTTGCCTATGTTCCCGAAGGGTCTTTGCGCCGCGCAGAACCGAAAGAACGCCGTGATTATGAGGCTTGGGCTCCTGAATAGGAGCGGATTGTAAATGTCTGAAAACACAACAGAAGTATTGGTTGGCGGCGCGGTTTTGGCGGCTGCGGTGGCGTTTGTGCTTTATACGGGGCAAGCCACAGGATTTTCTGGTCAGGGCGCGGGCTATCCGCTTTCGGCTTCGTTTCGCTCGCTTGAGGGCGTGACTGTGGGCACGGATGTGCGCCTTGCAGGTGTCAAAGTCGGCACTGTGACAGGGGTCACTCTGAACCCTGAGACCTATCGCGCTGACACGACATTGAGCGTGGCATCTGGCATTGAGATTCCAGACGACAGCGCTGTGATCGTGAGCCAAGAGGGGCTTTTGGGCGGGAACTTTGTTGAGATCATGCCAGGCGGATCGCCATTCTTCTATGAAGAAGGCGATGAAATTCTCGATACGCAGGGATCGGTTTCGCTTATTTCATTGCTTCTCAAGTTTGTAGCTGGAGACTCGGGGGCCTCTGAATGAAGCGCTTGGGCATCGCTTTGGTGCTGTTTTTGGCGGGCTCTGCTGTCTTTGCTGAACAAGTTAGCCTTGGGACAGGCGCGATTTTACGCGGGCTTGATAAGGTTAACGGCAAGACCAGTGATCTTGATATGGCCAATGGCACTTCTGTCGAATTTGGTCGGCTAAGCGTTTCGCTTGGCGAGTGCCGCTACCCTGAAGGGAACCCGTCGGGTGACGCTTATGCGTTTTTGACAATTCACGAGACAGGCAAGCCTGATTTGATCTTCTCTGGTTGGATGGTTGCCTCATCGCCTGCGCTGAGTGCGCTGGACCATGCGCGTTATGATGTTTGGGTGACGCGCTGCAAGACGCAGTAGGGGTCCTGCTCTAAGCTTACAGAAAACAGATCGGCATGATGCGTGAGCGCTGCGGCGAGCTGAGTGCGATAACTTGCACGACTGATTTCGAGGCCACCGAGGCTTGCGAGATGAGGCGTGCGAAACTGTGTATCAAAGAGTGTGAAACCTGCGCGCGAAAGATGATCAACGAGATGGGCGAGGGCGAGTTTGCTGCCACCTGTGGCACGGCTGAACATGCTTTCACCAAAGAAGGCGCTGCCCAGAGTGATGCCGTAAGTTCCGCCAATCAGTGCGCCATCCTGCCATATTTCGAAGGAATGAGCAAAGCCTCGGGCGTGGAGCTCTGTAAAAACGGCCTCGATATCGGCGTTGATCCACGTGTCTTCGCGATCAGCGCAGGCCAGTATAACACCGCTAAAGTTTTGATTTATTGCAGGGGTATAGCCGCCTTTTTTCATCTGTTTCGCCAGGCTGCGTGAGATGTGAAAGCCGTTTAAAGGAAGTATGCCGCGCTCGCGTGGATCGACCCAGAAGATTTCAGGATCGTTGCGCCCCTCGGACATAGGAAAAACGCCCGAAGCATAGGCATGTAGCACAACTTCGGGCGTGAGGGTCATGCCTCGGAAAGGTTTGTTTCGAGCCAGTGCTCCAACCAGTGGATGTTGTATCCGCCCGAGAGGATGTCCTCTTCCTGCAAGAGTGCGTGAAAGAGCGGCACTGTGGTGTCGACACCATCGACGATCAGCTCGCCAAGTGCACGGTTAAGACGTGCGAGCGCTTCTGGGCGGTCGCGTCCGTGAACAATGAGCTTGCCGATGAGGCTATCGTAATAGGGTGGGATGGAATAGCCGTCGTAGAGTGCGCTATCCATGCGCACACCAAGGCCGCCTGGCGCGTGAAACTGCGTGATCTTCCCCGGGCAGGGCGTGAAATTGGGTAGTTTTTCTGCGTTGATGCGCACCTCAATAGCGTGGCCGTTGATCTTCAGATCTTCTTGCGTGAAGGACATAGGCTGGCCTTCTGCAACGCGGATTTGTTCGCGCACCAGATCAACACCGAAGATGGCTTCTGTCACGGGATGCTCGACTTGCAGGCGGGTGTTCATCTCGATGAAATAGAACTCGCCGTTCTCGTAGAGAAACTCGATCGTGCCCGCGCCGATATAGTTGATATCAGCCATGGCGTCGGCACAGACTTTGCCGATCTTGGCGCGCTCTTCAGGGGAAATTGAGGGGCCAGGAGCCTCTTCAAAAACCTTCTGGTGGCGGCGCTGGAGCGAGCAGTCGCGCTCGCCAAGGTGAACGGCGCGTCCTTTGCCATCACCAAACACCTGGATTTCGATGTGGCGGGGCGTTGTGAGGTATTTCTCGATATAGACTTCGTCATTGCCGAAGTTGGACTTGCCCTCGGCACGGGCTGTCTGGAAAGCAGAGGGCATATCGGCGGCGGTTTGCGCCACTTTCATGCCTTTGCCGCCGCCACCAGCTGTGGCTTTGATGATCACGGGATAGCCAATCTCTTCGCCGATGCGCTGTGCATCTTCGAGCGTGGCGACGCCGCCGTCAGAGCCGGGCACAACGGGTACGCCAAGCTTGATCATGGTTTCTTTGGCTGTGATTTTGTCGCCCATGACGCGGATGTGCTCGGCTGTTGGGCCGATGAAGATCAGGTCGTGATCTTCGACGATTTGCACGAAATTGGCGTTTTCAGACAGAAAGCCATAGCCAGGATGAATCGCTTGCGCGCCTGTGATTTCGCAGGCGGCAATGATTGCTGGGATTGAGAGATAGCTCTCTGTGCCAGCAGGCGGGCCGATGCAGACGCTTTCATCGGCCATGCGCACGTGCATAGCGTCTGCGTCTGCTGTGGAGTGAACGGCGACCGACTGAATGCCCATTTCGCGGCAGGCGCGAATGACCCTCAGGGCGATCTCACCGCGGTTGGCGATAAGGACTTTTTCAATCATGTCAGAGCCTTATTCGATAATCATCAGGGGTGTTCCGAACTCGACAGCATCGCCATCGGAGACCAGAATACGCTTGACCGTGCCCGATTTGGGGGCCGGAATGTGGTTCATCGTTTTCATGGCTTCCACGATCAGCAGGGTGTCGCCTTCGTTGACTTGCTGGCCGACGGAGACAAACGACGGTGCGCTTGGCTCTGGCTGAAGATAGATCGTTCCGACCATAGGCGAGTTCACAGCGCCCGGGTGGCTAGACGGATCTTCGGCAGGGGCAGCCGCCGCCGCAGGGGCGGCCGCAGCAGCCGCAACAGGGGCCGCAGCCGCAACGGGAGCAGCAACATGCTGAACCACTTCTGTTTTGCGACTTACGCGAACGTTCAGGCTGTCATTGTCGCCATATTCGCGTTTTACGTTGAGTTCGGTGAGATCGTTCTCGCCGAGGATTTTCGCCAGTGCCTCGATAAAGGCCACATCGGTGTCATGAGTTCCGTCTTTTTTTGTCATCATGTCCTCAGGTATTGGCTCCGCGGTTTACGAAGCGTCAGGATTTGGGGCCTTATAGGCGAAGTGAGCGGGCGTGAAAAGCCGCATATCTGCCCGCATGTTTGAAGCTTTTGAGCCATAATGCGAGGGGAAACTGCAGCTCATAGTGGCATGCCTGAGAGTTTGGCCACCAGTTCGGCCAGTTTACGGGCGCGAAACTTCTCTTGTAGGCGGGCGCGATAGACTTCGATTGTGCGGTAGCTGAGGCCCAGCTCGCGGCCTATTTCCTTAGAGGTAAGTCCACGGCAAGTCAAAATCGCGACTTCGCGCTCGCGCGTTGTGAGGGCGACAAGGGGGCGCTCTTGGGACAGATCAGCAAAGCTCCAGACGCCACGTTTGAAGGGCGCATCAGGCGTGAGGCTTTGGCCACGCACGCGACACCAAAAAAGCGTGCCATCACGGCGGCGCATCACGCGCTCGTCGGCGTAGCGGCCTGTGGTGCGCATCGCCTCAAGTCCGCGCGCTCCGATGCGCTCATAGTCCTCACGGCTGGGGTAGAGCGCCTCAAGGGGCGTGTCGATGTAGCTTTGGGGCGCCCCACCGAAGATCTCGGCAAAGAGCGCATTGGCGGATTTTATGATGCGGTTTTCTAAGATCACCAGCCCGATGGGGGCGTGGGTAAAGGCCAGATCCGAGGGGGTATGCTGCGTCATGTCACAAGAGTGCCCGCTTTTTAGGCGCGCAGCAAGAGCACGTAGAACTACGGCATTGCGGGCGCGCTTGGCTTGGTGCTGAATGTGTTCAAGTTTGGGAGGACGACATGAACATAGCTGAGTATCTTTACCGCACGGCTGCCTTGACGCCATCGCGGGAGGCGCTGTTTTGGGGCGAGACCTGCGTGGCGGATTATGGTGCGTTTTTGGAACGCGCGGGGCAGGTGGCGGCTTGGCTCTTGGCGCAGGGCTCAGGCAAGGGCGCGCCTGTCGCGATTTTCATGAAGAATCTGCCGGACTATCTCATTGTTCAATATGGGATATGGATGGCGGGAGCTGTGGCAGTGCCAATTAACGCGAAGCTTCACGGGCGTGAGGCAGCATGGATTATTGACAATGCCGAGGCTGCAATAGTGTTTTGTGACACGGGCTTGGCGCAGTCTTTGCTAGATGCTGGCACAGATGCAAGGCTGATGGATGTTCAGAGCGACGCTTATAAAGTGGTGCGCTCGACGGCGCCGCTTGCGCAGCCCGTCACCTGTGCGAATGATGATTTGGCGTGGCTGTTTTACACTTCGGGCACAACGGGGCGGCCCAAGGGCGTGATGATCACCCATCGGATGCTGCGTTCGATGGCGCTGTGTTACTTTGTTGATGCGGATCAGGTGATGCCCGAAGATGCAGCGCTTTATGCGGCGCCGCTCAGTCATGGGGCTGGGATTTACAACATCATGCATGTGATGGTCGGTGCGCGCCACATCTGCCCGCTTTCAGGCGGGTTTGATGAGGCTGAAATCTTCGAGCTCGCGGCGCATTTTGGGCGTGTGCATATGTTTGCCGCGCCGACAATGGTCAAGCGGATGACGCTGGCTGCCAAAGTGGCGGGTGTGAAGGGCGAGGGCTTGCGCAGTATCGTGTATGCAGGTGGCCCGATGTACAATGCCGACATTATCGAGGCGGTTGAGTATTTTGGCCCCGTTTTCTTACAGATTTACGGGCAGGGCGAGTGTCCGATGGGCATATCTGCATTGTCTCGCCACGATGTGACGGACCGCAGCCACCCACGCTGGCGCGAGCGACTTGGCTCTGTGGGGCGCGCGCAATCTGCTGTTGAAGTCATGATTGGTGGGGCGGATGGCGTGGAACTTCCATGCGGAGAAGTCGGCGAGATCATGGTGCGCGGGGATACTGTTATGCCCGGCTATTGGAGGAACGCAGAGGCCAGCGCCAAGACGCTTGTGAACGGCTGGCTCATGACGGGGGACATGGGCAGCATGGATGCTGATGGCTATATTACGATGCATGACCGTTCCAAAGATATGATCATTACAGGGGGGAGCAATGTCTACCCTCGCGAAGTGGAAGAAGTGCTTTTGGAGCTGCCTGATGTAGAGGAGGTCAGTGTTGTGGGGCGTGCGCATCCTGAGTGGGGCGAGGATGTTGTGGCCTTTGTTGTGATGACGAAAGGGGCGGTGCTTGATCGGGCGGCCTTGGATGCGCAATGCCTTGAGAATATTGCGCGGTTTAAGAGGCCCAAGGATTATTATGCTCTCGATGAACTGCCTAAGAACAACTATGGCAAGGTTCTTAAGACCGAGCTGCGCAAGCGTCTGGAGGAAATGGGATGAGTGATCTCAGCGGAAAGACGGCCTTTGTGACAGGATCTGTACAGGGGATTGGTCTTGCGATTGCCAAAGCGCTCGGCGGGGCGGGTGCGCGCGTTGCGCTACACGGTTTGGCCACGCCAGAAGAGGGCGACGCAGCTTGCTCCGCCGTGCGGGCGGCAGGAGCTGCTGATGTTCGGTTTTTCGGGGGAGATATGCGCGATGTCAGTGCAATTGATGCACTTGTAAATGATGTGCGGGCATGGGCCCCTGTTGATATTCTGGCGAACAATGCGGGTATTCAGCATACAGCGCCTTTGGCAGACATGCCACGCGACACATGGGAGGCGATTCTGGCGATTAACCTTTCGACGGCGTTTCACACAATGCAGGCTTTGATGCCTGATATGGCGGCGCGCGGCTTTGGGCGGGTTATTAATATTGCTTCTGTCCATGGGCTTGTCGCAAGCAAGGATAAGGCGCCCTATGTGGCAGCAAAGTTTGGGCTGGTGGGCTTGAGCCGAGTTGCGGCGCTAGAATATGCGAGCGCAGGAACCAAAGCGAGTGGTGGCGTGACTGTGAACTGTATTGCACCAGGCTGGACCGAAACGGCGATCATTCAGCCACAGATTGAGGCAAGAGCCGCGCAGCACGGCGGGAGCCGCGACGCAGGTATCGCGGAGCTGTTGGGCGAAAAGCAACCTTCGTTGCGCACCTCGGACCCGGAGGAGATTGGTGCGCTAGCGCTCTGGCTTTGTGAGCGAGTTGCCCACAATGTGACGGGCACAACCATCCCGGTGGATGGCGGCTGGACTGCGCAATAGTGGCTATTCTTTTTTCTGCTCTTCCTGAAGCTGGGCAAGCTCTTGGGAGAGACGCATCTCAATGAGATAGGCGGCTGTCGATGTACCAACGGGCAGGCTTCGGCGGGGGGGAGCGGCCTCTTTGGGCGGGCTTTCCAGCATAATACGTGTCGTGCTGGTGGCCGTGCTTTGCTGTACGGCGCTTCGCAGCTCGGTCTTGGCCACGGCAGGCGCGGCGCTTTGGACCTGAGATTGCGCGAGGCGCTCGCTCATTGCAGTTGTTGTTGCGCTGCGTGTTTGGGACGCGGCGCCAAGACTTTCTACCAAGGACATTTTTGGCTCCGATCATGGAGCCCCCACCACGACCAAATATCTGCCTGAAATCCTAACAGAGGGTTAAGAATGCTGGGTTGACTAAAATCCTGTCGAGTTTGGGGCCCAATCGGACTTTGAGGCACTGGCACGACGTGGGGTTTGCCCCCAAGACATTTTGAAGCCGAGATAGGGCGTCTTAGGAACTTGTATTTCAACATAAAAACCGCGCTGAGGCGTGGGCCTCGCGCGGTTTTAAGTTCGTGTGAGCGATTTTTAGTCGCGGTTCATTCTGTTTTCGATCAGCTCTTCCACAACTGAAGGATCTGCGAGTGTCGAGATATCACCCAAAGCGCCATAATCATTTTCAGCGATCTTGCGCAGAATGCGGCGCATGATTTTGCCTGAACGGGTCTTTGGCAGCCCTGGTGCCCATTGGATCAGGTCAGGGGAAGCGATGGGGCCGATTTCTTGACGAACCCAGTTGCGAAGCTCTTTACGAAGCTCCTCAGTAGGCTCTGCATCATTCATGAGCGTGACATAGCAATAGATGCCTTGGCCTTTGATCTCATGCGGATAACCGACTACGGCAGCTTCGGCCACGGCGGCGTGAGCGACGAGGGCGCTTTCTACTTCGGCTGTGCCCATGCGGTGACCTGATACGTTGATCACGTCATCGACGCGGCCAGTGATCCAGTAGTCGCCATCATCGTCGCGTTTGCAGCCGTCACCAGCGAAGTAGTAGCCTTTGTAGTCAGAGAAGTAGGTCTTTTCAAAGCGCTCGTGATCGCCCCAGACTGTGCGCATCTGGCCTGGCCAGCTGTCTTTCATGCAGAGCACGCCTTCTGTGGGGAAGGTGTCGATCTCTTCACCAGATGTTGGCTCCAGCACGACAGGCTGGACGCCGAAGAAGGGCTTCATTGCCGCGCCTGGCTTTGTCGCGTGCGCGCCGGGCAGGGGGGTCATCATGTGGCCGCCAGTCTCGGTCTGCCACCACGTGTCAACGATGGGGCAGCGGCCGCCGCCGACAACATCGTTATACCAATTCCAGGCTTCGGGGTTGATCGGCTCGCCGACCGTGCCCAGCACCTTGAGCGAGGAGAGATCGCATTTTTTGACATATTCGTTGCCCTGACCCATGAGCGCGCGCAGAGCCGTGGGGGCGGTGTAGAACTGGTTGACCTTGTGCTTTTCACAAACTTGCCAGAAGCGGGAGGCGTCCGGGTAGGTGGGTGTGCCCTCGAACATCAGCGTTGTTGCGCCGTTCGCAAGCGGCCCGTAAACGATATAGCTGTGGCCCGTGACCCAGCCGACATCGGCGGTGCACCAGTAGATGTCGCCATCGTGGTAATCAAACGTGATCTCTTGGGTCATCGAGGCCCAGACGAGATAGCCGCCGGAGCAGTGCACAACGCCTTTTGGCTGGCCTGTGGAGCCTGAGGTGTAGAGGATGAAGAGCGGGTCTTCTGCGTTCATCTCCTCGGGAGGGCAGTCGGCCGATACTTTGGCAATTTCTTCGTGGTACCAGAAATCAAGCCCATCACGCCAAGCGACCTGATCGCATGTACGTTTGACGACGAGGCATTTGACGTCATCCACATCATGCAAGAGCGCTTGGTTGACGTTGTCTTTGAGCTTGGTCTTGCGGCCACCGCGAGGAGCGTGATCCGCTGTGATCACGACTTTGGCTTGGCAGCCATTGACGCGCGCGCCGAGGGCATCAGGGGAAAAGCCCGCAAAGACGATCGAGTGGATCGCGCCGATGCGTGCGCAGGCGAGCATGGCGTAGGCCGCTTCTGGAATCATCGGCATGTAGATGATGACGCGGTCGCCCTTGCTGACACCCATGTTCTTGAGAACATTTGCCATTTTGCCAACGTGGCCGTGTAGTTCGGTATAGGTGATGTGTTGGGCAGGCTCGTTGGGATCATCGGGTTCAAAGATGATCGCTGTTTGGCTGCCGCGGGTGGCGAGGTGACGGTCGACGCAGTTTGCGGCGATATTGAGGGTTCCGTCCTCGAACCATTTGATGTCGATATTGCCGGGCTCAAAGGAGACGTTTTTCACTTTGGTGAAGGGTTTGATCCAGTCCAAACGCTTGCCGTGCTCGGCCCAGAAGGCGTCTGGGTTGTTTACGGATGCGGCATACATCTCGTCGTATTTGGCGGCGTCAACGTGGGCGTTGGCGGCCATGGAAGCGGAAGGGGCGTAAGTTTTGGACATAGCGGTTTCCCATTTGTCTTTGTGTTGGGGCTCTTGGTGGCCCGCCTGTTGCCAAATGGTCTGACAGGCGGGCCGGGGAGAGGCCTTAGATGGCGAGATACTCGGCGCGCAGCTCGGCGTTTTCGAGCACTTCTGCGGCAGATCCGTCAAAGACGATCCCGCCTGTGTCAAGAATCACAGCGCGATCAGCGAGCTCTAGGGCACGTACGGCGTTTTGTTCGACGAGGATCGTTGTGATACCTTGCTCTTTGATGATGCGCAGGGTTTTTTCGATCTCATCCACAATCACGGGCGCGAGGCCTTCATATGGCTCATCAAGCAGAAGCACCTTGATGTCGCGTGCAAGTGCGCGGGCGACGGCGAGCATCTGTTGTTCACCACCAGAGAGCGTAACACCCTCTTGTTTGCGGCGCTCTTTGAGGCGTGGGAAGAGCTCATAAAGACGATCAAGCGACCAGCCGATGGGCGGAGCAATCTGGGCAAGCTGCAGGTTTTCCTCAACTGTCAAGCCGGGAATGATGCAGCGGTCTTCTGGCACAAGGCCAATACCCGCTTGAGCCGCTTGGTAGCTTGACATGTTATGAAGCGGCTGGTGGTCCAGCCAGATTTCACCATGTGTTACTTGCGGTGCGTCCATGCGTGCAATAGAGCGCAGGGTCGACGTTTTGCCAGCGCCGTTACGACCGAGGAGGGCGAGAATTTCGCCTTCATGGACGTTGAAGCTGATGTTTTGAACAATATAGCTTTCGCCATAGTAGCTTTCCATTCCCCAGACCGAGAGATAGGCGGGGGCGGTTTCAGCAAAGCTTTTGCCTTTGGAGAAGTCGGGCTTCACATTCATCTGAGTTCTCCTTTATGCCGCTTCGCCGAGGTACGCTTCGCGCACTTTCGGGTGGCCTTTGATGTTTTCTGGGTGGTCTTCGACCAGGGGTGTGCCCTGTGCCAGAACGGTGATCCGGTCCGCCAATGAGAAGACCACGTGCATATCGTGCTCGATGATTGCGATTGTGATATCGCGCTCTTCTTTGATCTGCTTCAGAAGGTCGATGGTGTTGTTCGTGTCGGCGCGCGCCATACCTGCTGTCGGCTCATCGAGCAAAAGAAGGCGTGGCTCTTGGCTGAGGCACATTGCGATTTCGAGGCGGCGTTTGTCGCCACGAGACATCGAAGAGGCTTGCATGCCACGCTTGTTGGCCAGCCCCATATCTTCGAGCATCGCCTCTGCTTTTTCAACGATGTCTTTTTCGCTCATCATGCCTTCAATTGCGTGCATTCGGAATGCTCCATCACGCTTTGCAAACACTGGGATCATCATGTTTTCCATAACGGTGAGATCTGCAAAGATCTCTGGCGTCTGGAACACGCGCGAGATGCCCATCTGATTGATTTCAAAAGGCTTGCGACCGAGTACCGACTGACCGTCGAACATAACGGAGCCTGTGTCGGGGATGAGTTTTCCGACAAAGACGTTGAGCAGGGTGGACTTGCCCGCGCCGTTAGGGCCGATGATCGCGTGGCAGGTGTTCTCTGCCACGCTGAGGTTTACATCGTTCAACGCTTGCAGACCACCGAAGCGCTTGCCGACGTTCTTGACTTCAAGAATTCCCATTGGAGCTTTCCTTATTCTGCAGGTGTTGATTGCGTGGTGTCTTCGGGCGTGTCTTTGCGCTTGAAGAGCTTCGCGATGCGTTGTCCGCCTTCGACAAGTCCGCCTGGCAAGAAGATAACCACGAGCATGAAGATAATGCCGAGGGTCAGGTGCCAGCCTTTGCCGATGAACGGGTAGATCAGCGTGATGATGAAGTCTTCAAGCCCATCGGGCAGGAAGGCAAACCATGTGTGCAGGATGTCTGAGTTGATCTTGGAGAGGATATTCTCCATGTATTTGATCAAGCCTGCGCCAAGGACCGGGCCGATAAGTGTTCCTGCACCGCCGAGGATTGTCATCAGAACAACTTCACCTGAGGCTGTCCAGAACATACGCTCCGGGCCCACCTGGGTATCCATCGCGACCATAAGACCGCCTGCAAGACCAGCATACATGCCCGAGATAACAAAGGCTGCGAGCGTGTAGGGGCGGGCATTCAGACCTGTGTAGTTCATACGCTGTTGGTTTGATTTGACCGCGCGGAGCATGAGGCCGAAAGGCGAGCGGAAGATGCGAATGGCGAGGTAGAAGGCCACAAGCATTATGATGGCTGCGAGGTAGTAGCCCGCGTTGAACGTAAAGAGCCAGCTGCCTAGCGAGAGTTCGGCACTAGAGCTCATGTTCAGGCCAAAGATATTGGCACGAGCCTGTTCCCCAGCCGCCAGAGCGCCATCAAGGATGCGTGCATCGGCGAGCTTGAGTTGGAGACCTGTTTCACCGCCTGTGATTGGAGTGAGAACCGAATAGGCCATCGCAAAGGACATTTGTGCAAATGCGAGGGTCAGGATCGAGAAGTAGATGCCCGAGCGACGCAAGCTGACGTAGCCGACGACGAGGGCAAAGATACCTGCGATCACAACCGCCATAATCATAGCCGGGATCACGTTCGTTGTGAGCAGCTTCATCATCCAGATCGCGGCGTAGGAGCCGACACCGAGGAATGCGGCGTGTCCGAAGCTGAGGTAGCCTGTCAGGCCGAACAGGATGTTAAACCCGATTGCGAAGATCCCGAAGATCACGAAACGCTGCATCAAGTCGGGATAGCCCGCATTGAACTGGGCGAGGCCCGAGCCTTCAGGGAAGGGGTTAAGGATGAACGGTGCGAGCATTGTAAGGCACGCCACGATCAGTAGGAGATTAAAGTCTTTTTTGTCTAGTCCGAGCATGGCTTAGTCCTCCATCACGCCTTTGCGACCCATAAGGCCACGTGGACGCGTGAGTAGAATGATGATTGCGACCAGATAGATAATGATCTGGTTCAGGCCTGGGAGGTATTCGAGCACTTGTGCCATTGACGCGATGCTTTCGAGGATACCGAGCAGGAAGCCTGCGAGCACAGCGCCGGGCAGTGAACCCATACCGCCCACAACAACCACAACGAAGCTAAGAACAAGGAAGTCCATGCCCATGTGATAGTTAGGTGAGTTGATTGGCGCATACATAACGCCCGCAAGCCCCGCCACGGCGGCCGCTATGCCAAACATGATGGTGAAGCGTTTGTCGATGTTGATGCCGAGCAGGCCGACTGTTTCGCGGTCCGCCATACCAGCGCGCACAACCATACCGAAGGTGGTAAACTGCAGGAAGGCGAACACAGCACCGATGATCACGGCGGCAAAGGCGAAGTATACGAGGCGCCAGTAAGGGTAGATGATCGTGTTTGCCTCAAAGCCCAGAAGCGCGCCGAAGTCAAAGCTGCCTGCAAAGACCTCGGGAGCGGGTGTCGGGATCGGGTTTGCACCGTAGTAGTATTTGATCACCTCTTGCAAAACGATCGCGAGGCCGAACGTCACAAGAATTTGGTCAGCATGGGGACGCTTGTAGAAGTGCTTGATCAATCCGCGCTCCATGGCATAGCCCACAAAGAGCATGACAGGGACCGTGAACAAGAGTGACAGTGGAACGGCCCAGTCGATTATGGCATCGCCTGTGGTCTGTCCAAACCAGTCATAAATGTGGGGCACCTCGACTTTGAGCGGGTTGCCCAGAAAGTCTTTTTTGGTCTCGTCGATGACGGTGTGGGACCACGTGAGAATGCGTGAAAACGTGACGGCGCAAAATGCGCCGATCATGAACAATGCGCCGTGCGCAAAGTTGACAACGCCAAGCGTGCCAAAAATTAGTGTCAGGCCCAGCGCGATTAGCGCGTAGGCGGAGCCCTTGTCGAGCCCGTTCAGAATCTGCAGAACGATTGCGTCCATTGTCCCACCCCGGATGTGTTTGGAGAGCCCCTTGACGTGAGGCAGAAGGATTAGGGCGAGCCGAAGCTCGCCCTAAAATGATAGGAGCTATTAAGCGCCTGAGTTACATGTGCCGAGTGCGCCGCCAGCGAACTGGGGGTGATCAGGGGCATAAGTAACTTGATCAACAGGTGTGACTTCAACGATTTCGAGAAGGTCAAACTCTGATGTTGGGTTCTCTTTACCCTTCACGACGAGAACGTCTTTGAAGCACTGGTGGTCTTCAGCACGGTAAAGTGTCTTGCCGTTGCCCATACCGTCAAACTCAAAGCCTTCAAGCGCTTCGACAACGCCACAAGGGTTGAACGTACCGGCACGCTCACAAGCATCTGCATAGAGCAGGGCTTGTACGTAGCATGTGTGAGCAGCCTGTGAGGGCGGGAAGCCGTACTTTTCGCCGAAGGACTTAACGAATGCTTTTGAGCCTTCGTCTGTCAGTGACCAGTGCCAGTTTGTTGAGCCGAAGATGCCCTTAACGTTGGCGCCAGCACCCTTCGCCATCAGGCGTGAGTAGAGCGGAACGACGATTTCGAAGTTCTTGCCGTTAACTTGCTTGTCACGCAGGCCGAACTGAACCGCGTTTGTCAGCGAGTTTACCATGTTCCCGCCGTAGTGGTTCAGAACGAGAACGTCTGCACCTGACTGGAGAACAGGTGCAATGTAGCTTGAGAAGTCTGTTTGTGTCAGCGGTGTTTTGACCGCGTTCACTGTTTCCCAGCCCATGGCTTCTGTTGACGACTTAACAGCTTCTTCTGTGGTGTAACCCCAGTTGTAGTCTGCTGTCAGGTGGTAGGCTTTACGGTCGGAGCCGTACATTTTCTGAAGCACGGGCGCGAGAGCTGCGCCTGACATGTAAGAGTTGAAGAAGTGGCGGAAGCCATTTGCCTTCTTGTCTTTACCTGTCGTGTCGTTTGAGTGCGTCAGGCCTGCCATGAAGATAACGCCTGCTTCTTGGCAGAGCGCTTGAACAGCAACAGCAACACCTGAAGACGAACCGCCTGTGATCATCACAGCGCCGTCTTTTTCGATCATTGACTTTGCAGAGGCGCGGGCCGCGTCAGACTTTGTCTGCGTGTCGCCTGTGACATATTCGACTTTCTTGCCGAGGATGCCGTTGCCTTTGAGGGCTTTCGAGCTGAACGTGTTCATCAAGCCGCCATCGCCGCCACCGTTGAGGTGTTCGACCGCAAGTTCGTAGGCGCGCAGTTCGTCGGCACCTTCGTCTGCGTATGGGCCTGACTGTGGAACGTTAAAACCAAGTGTGACTGTGCCACCCTTTGGCTCGTTCATGTAGGCAGCAGCCGATGAGGCTGTAAAGATTGTGGGCATTGCGACGCCAGCGCCAAGATAGGCACTCGTCTTAAGCACGCCACGACGTGTAAAGTTGGATGTGGACATATATTCCTCCCGTTACGATTGATGGGGAAGAGCCTCCTCCTGCGCTCCCCCACAGGCACGTTTGTGCAAATACAATATGCATGAGCGACCGAAAATTACGCAACAAGGCATTTTGACATAACAAAAGTTTTGTAAATTACTGAACAGATCATTTGCGCGTTTTGTAAATTTGTTTATGTTGCGATGCAGAAACATGTTGAAACTATAAGAGAATTGCCATGGCCACGCGCACACTTGCCGGCAGTCGCATCAGAGAGCGGCGCATTGCTCAGGGGCTGAGACAGGCCGATTTGGCCCTAGCTGTGGGTATATCTCCCTCTTATCTTAATCTAATCGAGCACAACCGCCGTAGAATCGGAGGCAAGTTGCTACAGTCTCTGGCGCACCGACTTGAGGTTGATCCTTCGCTTTTGGCGGAGGGGGCAGAGCAAGAAGTGATTGCGCGGCTTGGCAACGTGGCGGCGCGGCTCGGGGAAGAGATTGGCGTATCTTCGAGCGCGGATTTTGCAAACCGGTTTCCCGGCTGGGCCAATCTTGTGATCCGCGCGGGGCGACGTATTGATGAACTTGAGCGCAATGTTGAGACGCTGACCGACCGTTTGACCCATGATCCTCATTTGGCGGCAACGCTGCATGAGGTTCTGTCAACCGTGACGGCAATCCGCTCGACGGCCTCTATTTTGTCAGACACCCGCGAGATTGAACCAGAGTGGCGCGACCGTTTTCACCGGAACATCAATGAAGATGCAGGTCGTCTTGCAGACCGAGCGCAAGCTTTGGTCGGGTTTCTCGATGGCGCCAGCGATACCCAGAGCGAAGTTGGCTCGCCGCAAGAAGAGGTGGCTGGATTTTTGAGTGCCTACGGGTGGCATTTTCCTGCTCTTGAAGAGGGGCGTGCGGGTGCGGTTGAGAGCTATTTAGGCGGTGCGGTGCAAATAAAATCGTCCAGCGCGCTAGCGATCGCAGGGAAATACCTTGATTGTTACGTGGAGGATGCCGAGCGTATGCCGCTTGCCGCAATCCGTGCGGCGATTGATCAACAAGGGCCAGATCCTCTCAGGCTCTCTACTCTTTTGGGGCAGGATCTGGCCAGTGTCATGCGCCGCTTGGCGACATTGCCCGAGCATGGCTTTGGGCTTGTTGTGTGCGATGCGTCAGGGACAATGTTGTATCGCAAGCCAACCGATGGGTTTTCTATACCACGATTTGGGGCGCTTTGCCCGCTCTGGCCTTTGTTTCAAGCCTTGAGCCGTCCGATGATGCCTTTGTCGCAGCGGGTCTTGATGCCTGGACGAGGTGGGATGAGCGAGGCGCTCTTTGATACCTATGCTGTGGCGCAGGCTGTCTTGAGCACGGATTATGGCGCGGACCCGCTTTTAGAAGCGACGATGCTGATTGCGCCTCCCAATTTGGACGGGCAAGGCCAAGGACGCGAAAGCGCTGGTCGGCTGATCGGTGCGAGCTGTCGTATTTGTCCGCGAGAGAGCTGCGCGGCAAGGCGAGAACCCTCGATTGTTTCGGTCCGCTTTTGAGGCTGCGATGCATTGAACACGCGTTCTGCTTTTGACAGGCGCACCTTTTGTGGTGATAAAGGATTTACCCCAGCGATAACCCGCGCGGGGGGCGTCAGGGGAGGGACGACAATATGGGGAAAACCGTGGTTCTGGTCGAAGATGAACCGAACATTATTGAGGCAATAAGTTTTATTTTGTCTCGGGATGGATGGGGAGTGCATACGCACTCTAACGGAGATACCGCGCTGGCGGCGTTGGAAAGCAAAGCACCTGATTTGATTGTGCTGGATGTTATGCTGCCGGGGCGCAGCGGGTTTGATATTTTGCGCGATATTCGAAGCCATGAGACGCTTGGTGAGACGCCTGTCATGATGCTGACTGCGCGTGGGCAAACAAAAGACCGAGAGCGCGCGATGGAGCTGGGTGCAAGTCTCTTTATGACCAAACCGTTTTCAAACTCTGATGTGCTGGCTGCTGTGCGAGAGCTGGCAGGCGCGTGACAGAGCCTGATGCCTCAACGGCTGCACTGGCCGCGAAACCTTCTCTGAGCTCTGCGCGACGCAGGCCGTCAGAGGGCCAGCTCTTCTTGCCAAAAGACACATATCGCGAGCGGCGTGCTGTGGATGCGATTCGATTGTGGCCCATCTTGGGCGTGATTTGCTTTGTATTGCCGATCATTTGGACTGGCGCCGCCAAAAGTAACGTTGGCGCAATGGGTTATCTCTTTAGTGTATGGGCTGTGATGATCTTGGGTGGCGCGCTTTTGAGCCGACGCTTGCGTGGTGAGGCGGATGCACAGTCCGCCAACGCTCTTAAAGAAGACACAGAACTTTGAATACCGCCGTCAATATTCTAGCGCTCATTTGCGCGGCCTATGCGGCGCTCTTGTTTTTTGTTGCATTTATGGCCGAGCGGGCCGCCAAGCGTGGGCGGGGGCGCTGGCTTCAGTCGCCGATTGTCTACACGCTTTCGCTTTCGATCTACTGTACCGCCTGGACATTTTACGGGGCAGTCGGGTTTGCTGCGCGCTCTGGGCTTGAATATTTGACGATCTATATTGGCCCGAGCCTTGTGATGATTGGCTGGTGGTGGGTGTTGCGCAAGCTGGTGCGAGTGGGCCGTGCGCAGCGGATCACTTCGATTGCAGATCTTATTTCCAACCGCTTTGGGAAATCCAATACACTTGCTGTGATGATCACCCTGATGGCTGTTGCAGGGACCACACCATATATTGCGCTTCAATTGCAGTCGGTCACGTTGTCGTTTTCTGCGTTTGCAGCGGCTGGGCCAGGCGATGCGGGCCCCACCTTGGGAAACAGCGAGGCCACGGCGTTTTGGGTCGCCACGGGGCTCGCGCTTTTTACTGTGCTGTTTGGCACGCGTAATCTTGATGTGAACGAGCGCCACCACGGGGTTGTGATGGCGATTGCGCTTGAGGCTGTCGTCAAGCTTCTGGCGCTTATAGCAGTTGGTGTGTTCGTTGTCTGGGGGCTTGGGGGCGGGCTGACCAAAGTGATTTCTCAGATCGAAGCCAGCGAGATTGCCACATGGGAGATTGCGCCTTCTCGGTGGGTTGCGCTGACTGCGCTGTCAGCGGCGGCATTTTTGACGCTGCCACGGATGTTTCAGGTCTTGGTTGTGGAAAATGACGATGAGCGCCACCTGCGCTTTGCTGCTTGGGCCTTCCCGACCTATCTCTTGTTGATCAGTCTTTTCATTGTGCCGATCGCTGTCGTTGGGCGCAGTATTCTGCCTGAGGGGACAAACCCGGATCTTTATGTTCTGTCGATCCCGTTGACGTCGGGAAATACGGGACTTGCCGTGATGTCGTTTCTTGGCGGGTTTTCCTCAGCCACCTCGATGGTGATCGTCGCGGCAATTGCGCTCTCGACGATGGTGTCCAACCATATCGTGATGCCGATCTGGTTGCGGCTGATGGGCGGCGGAGCGCTAATGTCAGGGGATTTGCGAAATGTGGTGCTGCTGTCGCGGCGGTTCTCGATCATTGGCGTCGTATTTTTGGGGTATGTTTATTATCGTATCTCTGGCGGGGGGGCGGCTCTGGCTGCAATTGGTCTTGTGTCTTTTGCGGGGGTGGCGCAGTTTTTGCCTGCTTTGTTGGGCGGTTTGTTTTGGCGTGGCTCAACCCGAAACGGTGCGGTGGCGGGTCTTCTTTTGGGCTTTTCCATCTGGATTTGGACGATGTTTTTGCCAAGCTTTGGGCCTGATGCGGCGCTCACGGCGTCTGTCTTTTCTGAGGGTCCTTGGGGCATCGGTGCGCTCAGGCCCCAAGCTTTGTTCGGGTTTGAGGGTTTGGATCCGCTTGTGCACGCGGTTTTTTGGAGCCTTAGTCTGAATACTTTGGCTTTTATTGTCGTATCTCTCGTGAGCTTCCCCGCGCCGCTCGAACGCTTGCAGGGCGCGCAGATTGTCGATGTGTTTCGACATTCAACACGTGGGCAGCGCTGGCGCGGTGGGATGGTGCAAAGTGAAGATCTGTTGCTTATGGCGCAGCGGATCATTGGTGCAACTCAAGCGCAGAGCCTGTTTCGACGCGTAGCGCGCGCGCAGGGGCTTGAAGGCTATTTGCCAGAACCAACACCTGAGTTTCTCAACCAGTTGGAGCGCGAATTGTCTGGCTCTGTTGGCGCCGCGACAGCACATGCCATGGTTGGGCAGATTGTCGGCGGTGCGGCTGTCTCAGTGGATGATCTGATTGCTGTGGCGGATGAGGCGGCGCAAATCATGGAATATTCGAGCCAGCTTGAAGCCAAATCCGAAGAACTCAGCCGCACGGCGCGCCAGCTGCGAGAAGCAAACGAAAAGCTGACCGAGCTTTCGCATCAGAAAGATGCATTTTTGAGCCAGATCAGCCATGAGTTGCGCACGCCTATGACGTCAATCCGCGCGTTTTCTGAAATTTTGCGCGATGGGGAAGGGCTGACAAGCCAAGAACAGAGCAAATACAGTTCAATCATCAATAGTGAATCGGTGCGTCTCACGCGTCTTCTGGACGATCTTCTAGATTTGAGTGTTCTGGAAAATGGCCAAGTCTCGATGAATGTTGAGCAAGGCCCACTCGTTGATGTTCTTGATCGGGCGGTGTCTGCTGTCGGCCTCTCCGGGAAGCTAGAGATCGTGCGGCGGCGTGAGCGAGAACAGGTTGTGCTCAACACAGATCTTGACCGCCTAAGTCAGGTTTTCATCAATCTGATTGCCAATGCCCAAAAGTACTGTGCGGCGCCTAATCCGACCCTCAAGATCATCGCGCGGGCGAAAGACGGGCGCTTGAATGTCGACTTTGTGGATAACGGAACAGGGATCACGCGCGACGACCAGCGGGTTATTTTTGAGAAATTTTCCCGTTTGGGTGATGATCGAGAGAGCGGGGCGGGGCTTGGTCTTGCGATTTGTCGTGAGGTTATGGAGCGTCTTGGCGGCACAATCAGCTATTTGCCCGGGCAGGGAGGGACCGCGTTTAGGGTATCTTTACCTCTAGGTGAAAAAGGCTGAACAGCCCTTATTAAGCTCGTTTGATAAGAAGATGGTAACGGATTGACGCTAGACCCGAAGGACACACACCGCAAAGAATGGCGGCGGAGGCTATGGGCGAAATCAGTGCAAATGACGTTTTGCGCCGAAAGGCGCGGGCAGGGCTCGAGGAGCGCAAAGCGCGGCTGATGTCGGCTGCGCGCGCGATGCGTCTGTCTTTGTCGCGTGCGGCTGAAACATTGTTTGAGCTGGCTGTGAGTGTCTCTGATGTCTTCGAAGAGCAGCTGAGCCAAGAAGCGCTGATGCGCTCGGTTGACGCGGAAATGCTGCTTGTTTTGCTGGATGGACCGCAGGGTGCATTGGGGGTCATGGGAATAGATCTGCCTTTGGTAAACGGCATCGTTGAGAAACAGACGATTGGACATGTCAGTGAACGTGTAGGAGCAAGCCGTGCCGCCACTGCGACGGATGCGGCCCTGATTGCGCCTTATATTACGCGGGTCCTTGAAGGCATGAGCGAGGAGCTCAGCATAAAAGATCGCGCGTTGACTGAAGGGTTTGCGTTTGGGGCACGTATTGAAAGCAAGCGGCACTTGGGTCTTTTGCTGGAGGTTCCTGACTATCGAGTGCTGCGGGCGCAGATTGAGCTTGAAAGCGGAGTGAAGCGGGGAGAACTGGTTCTGTGTCTGCCGATTGGGACCCCAGAGAGCGTGAACGCGACACAGATAAAGGCGGCCTCCAAAACGGCTGAGACGCAGGACGTTAGGCGGCTGCGCGATGGAGCGTTGATGGAGGCCAGAGCGGTTGTGCGCGCTGTGATTCACCGTCGCCAAATGACATTGGGTGAACTCTCCAATTTGAAGGTTGGGGAGCAGCTTCACTTTGGAGCGGGGGCTTTGGCGCGGGTCGAACTTGATATGGGTGTCGGGGCCACCAGCTTGGGCCCTTGTAAGCTGGGTAAGCAAGACGGGATGCGCGCTTTGAAGTTGCAGTTTGGCGCGCGAGCACAGAGCAAGACGTCGTTTGAGCCTATGGGGGAGACAGATATTTGGCGGGCGGAGGATGCCTTGCAAGAGGCGTATTCAGGTTTGCCAGCAAAGCCGCCGATGCAGCCAATCACCGTCGATGATTTGCCTGACCTAAGCGATTTGCCAGGGTTTGAGGCAGAGGGCGTCACGACAGATTCTTTCGAGCAACTCAGCGGGCTAGAGGAAGATGTTTCACAGGTAGGCTGAGGTACCTTGGCCAGGTTTTGTGAAGCGTCCACCATTTTTTATCATGTCTTGCAGCCGATCAGGTTCTGCAAAGAATTCTGGGCGCAGGGGCTTGAGCCTGCGCAGAGACATTTGAAAACTGGTAAGTCCCATGGCTTCAGCCTCAAAGAAGGGGCCGCCATAATCCGGCGTAAAACCAAGTGTTGCGGTTGCTATCTGATCCAGCTCCCACGGGGTTGCGACGATGCCTGCTTCGATCAAGCGTGATCCAGCTGCATAGAGCGCAACTGTCGCAAGAAGCGTCACTTCGTCCCCTCCTGGAGGCTCGGGGGGCGGCCCATAACCCGTCTGGCTAATTTGGCTGCGCCAATGGGCAACCGTTTTGAAGGCGTCCTCTGTGAGTTTGCTACGTGATGGATCAAAAGCCGATGTGCCTTTGCCGCCCTCAAAGCCAGCCTTGAGAAATGCTGCATTGAGGCCTGGGGCTGCGCTTTCCAAAACATCGCCAAAAAACGCGTTTATCCGAAACGGTTGGGCGCGCTGGCCCTCGGCGTTTTGTGCGGCATATGGCTTTACCCGACAGGGCAAGGCGGCATCTACGTCCTCCGGACGCGCGCCTTGTGCCACGGCTTCTTCGGCTGCGAGACATAGCGCCGTAAAGAGGCGCGAGGAGACCAAGCCGTTTTGGGCAGCCTGAAATGAGGGCGTGATTCCGAGACGCCTGAGCGCGGATAACATCGGCGCTTGATGACGCTCTGTGCGCGCAAACTCAGGCTTTAGCGCAATTTCCGCAAGTTCTCCGCTGCCGATGTCTGGGTGAAGTTGCAGGGCGGCGACTTTCGGTGTCATCAACTCGCTGAACTCAGCTGCACCGCTGCGCATCCCTGACGTCAGCAGAAGGACTGTGTTCTCTGCGCAATGTGCTTTGATTTGTTTGATTAAGGCGCTGATCTCGTTGAACGCGTTTCCACCCGTCTGTGTGGCGCACTCAATGACAAAGTCAGATGATTTTAGACTTTCAAACCCAGCCCCTTCGGACAATAAATTCATACTTGTTTCGACTTGGCTGACTGGCAGCATCCTGCGGGCAACACGTCTTCTCAACTCTTCTTCAATCACGTTCTGGAAGGCGGCAAAACTTTCGTTTTCTAAGGTGATAATCTGGACAGGCAGATTTGCGCGCATGGCGTGGAGCGTGATGCTGCGAGCTTGTTTGCCTGTACCCACGAGTGTGAGACCGGCTGGCGCATGGGTGTTCGGATGACCGCGCAAGCTGGCGAGCTTTGCCGCGCGGCGATAGGTTTGGCTGCGTGACAGATGTGTTTGTTGGAGATCTTCATTCTGGATGCCTGCAAACCGGAGCGCTGCGCTTTTCGGAAGGAGCTGAACGGCTTCCAGAGCTGCAAGGGCTGCCTCTTTTTGCGCAGAAGCCACTGTTGGGTTGGGGCGCTCTTGGCGTATGGCATTGATTTCGGCTTGATAGCGGATTGGGTCTGCCAGCGCAGGGGTGCGTTTTTTTGGCGTTACGTGGAGGCTTCGCGCAAGCTCGGCGGCCTCACCCACGACGTTTTGAACAACGATTTTATCGAAGAGTGGCGCGAGACGGGGTTGGGAGACGGGAATGTCTGAAAGGGTTTCGAGAAGTCTGATGCTGTAGCGCGGGCCAAGTGTTGTTGTGAGTGTGTAAATGGCCGCTGCACTCGGAAGTTGTCCGAGTTGAAGGCTTGGCAAGCAAATACGGCTGGCATGATGAATAACACGCGCTTGAGCGGCGAGGGCAAGCTCAAGCCCTGCGTCGGTAATACGTCCGCGCAATGCGGCTACAACAGGCATTGGGGCATGGCTGATTAGGGTGGTGAGCACATCAAGGCTTGGACTGGCTTGGCCAAGCTGGCGCTCGGCTAAGGGCAGGTCAATATCGAAGGCCGCGCCTTCACCCGTGATAACGATCGCGTCAATATCAGGCGTTGTGAAGATCTCTGAGAGCACGGCCTCAAGCTCAGCGCGCAAACTTTGGGAAAATCTGCCTGCGGGAGGGTGTGAGAGGGTTAAAACGGCGATACGATTGCCTATTTTTGTTGAGATAAATGCACTTGGCGGGCGTATCACAGCGATGCTCCGTTCCTTTAATGAGCCGAGTTTGCCGCCCAACGCAGTTATTGGCAAGCATTAGCGTTCTTTTGGAAAAGGTTGACGAGAGTGTTTGACATATAGCATATTTTGAATATATCATATGGCAGACACCAAGACTGGCCAAGGAGGGCAAGATGAAAGCCGAAGTAAAAGGGTTTTTTGACGACGCGACCAACACGATTTCCTATGTGGTGAAAGACCCTTCGGGAAGCGCTTGCGCGATCATCGATTCTGTTTTGGACTTTGACTATGCCTCTGGGCGTACAGATACGCGTTCGGCGGATGCGGTGATTGCATATGTTGAGCAAGAAGGTCTCAAAGTGGAGTGGCTTTTGGAAAGCCATGTGCATGCCGACCACCTCTCGGCTGCGCCCTATTTTCAGGAGCGTGTGGGCGGCAAGATCGGGATCGGCGCGCAGATCGTTGCTGTGCAAGATACCTTTGGCAAGGTGTTCAACGAAGGCACAGAGTTTCAGCGGGATGGCAGCCAATTTGACCAGCTGTTTCAAGAGGGCGATAGCTTTCAGATCGGGCAGTTGCGCGGCGATGTCTTGCACACCCCGGGGCACACACCCGCTTGCATGACATATGTGATCAGTGACGCTGCCTTCGTCGGCGACACACTCTTCATGCCCGACTTTGGGACCGCACGTTGCGACTTTCCTGGTGGGTCGTCGGATGTTCTGTTTGAATCTGTACAGAAAATTCTCAGCTTGCCTGAGGAGACACGCATTTTTGTGGGGCATGATTACAAAGCTCCCGGGCGCGACGAGTTTGCTTGGGAGACAACTGTGGGCGAGCAAAAAGCGGCCAACATCCATGTGGGTGAAGGGCGTTCAAAAGGCGAGTTTGTAAAAATGCGCGATGAGCGAGACGCAACATTGGCGATGCCAAAGCTGATCATTCCGTCGTTGCAGGTTAATATGCGAGCAGGGCAGATGCCGCCTGCGGACGAGCAGGGGGACGTCTTTTTGAAAGTTCCCGTTAACAAAATATAGCTCTCATAGGCGAGACAAGATATTGGCTCATGCGAACGGGCCAAACCAACAGGACAAAAGGAAACGTGAAAATGGAACCAGATTGGATCTGGGGGCTCGGTGGCGGGCTTCTTATCGGACTTGGCGGCGCAGTGCTGCTGTGGGGCAACGGGCGGATCATGGGCGCTAGTGGCATCCTTGGTGGCTTGGTTGACGGAACGGGGCGCCATGATTGGCGTGAGCGGCTCGCGTTTCTCGGGGGCACATTTCTGATGCCTTTGGTGCTCTATCCGCTGTTCACGAAGGTCGACACACACATTAGCCAAAGCGCAGTTGTGCTTGTTCTGGCAGGTCTCTTGGTGGGAGTCGGAACGCGTGTGGCCAATGGCTGTACGTCGGGGCACGGTGTGTGTGGGATTTCACGGCTTTCGCTGCGCGGGATCATCGCAACCTTGTTCTATCTGCTTGCTGGCGGGGTGAGCGTTTTGCTCTTTCGTCATGTTTGGGAGGTGATCTGATGCGGGTTCTGTTTTCGCTTTTGTCAGGCGCGCTCTTTGGTGCAGGCCTGTTTATTTCTGGAATGACCGACACGAGCAAGGTTCAAGGTTGGCTCGATATCTTTGGTAACTGGGATCCGACACTGGCTTTTGTCCTTGGTGGTGCGATTGTACCCATGTTCATTGCTTGGCGGCTCACAAAGGGGCGGCGCCCAGTCACTGCGGCGCAGTTTCCTCCGCAACCGCCTGTAGAGATTGATCGACGTTTGGCCTTTGGCTCGCTTCTGTTTGGGGCAGGGTGGGGCCTTGCTGGGCTTTGTCCGGGCCCTGCGATTGCCTCGCTTGGCTATGGCGGGACCTTTCATTGGGTGTTTTTTGCTGCGATGCTCGCCGGCATGTGGCTTACGCCGTACATTTTGCGCTTTGTTCAGCGCCCAACTGCTGCATAGAAGGAGCCTGACATGGTTCATCAAGTGACTGACACCTATTTTGTATCTCCCCAGATCACTCCAGAGGCGATGGCTCAATTGGCCGAGCACGGCTTTAGTGATGTGATTTGCAACCGCCCTGACAGCGAGATTGGCCCTGAGCTACAGCATGATGTGATGGAACAAGCAGCGAAAGCTGCAGGACTTGTTTTTCACTTTCATCCATTGGTGCACCAAAGCCTTCTGGAGACGTCTAACTCTGAGCGCCAACGTGACATTCTTTCTGGCGCTGAAGGAAAGGTTTTGGCCTACTGTGCGTCAGGCAACCGGAGTTCTGTTGTCTGGGCGCTCGGGCAGGCAGGTGTGTTGCCCGCCGACCAGATTATCGATGCGGCTGCTGGAGCGGGTTACGATTTGAGCCAGCTGCGCCCGATGCTTGGATAGGCGCCAAGATTTAGCCCAGAAGCACCCCTGCGACGACGCAGCCAAGGCCCAAGGCTGATAGACCCAGTGCGCCCAAGTTCCATGGCAAAACAGCCTGAACGCGGGCGCGCAGGGCTTCATCTGATAGGTTTTCGCGGCGTGCGGCGTTAACTTTGAAGATCGACCAAATGAGGCCGATGAGGCCCAAGACAGTCAGGGCTGCGCCTGTATAAACGAGGTATTCCATGGGACACTCCTTTGCTTGGAAGAGCGCCTAGCGCATGATTGGCCGTACGGCAAGGGAAACACCTTG
>Ga0209652_1000085_pt1:5000-72629 | contig 72629 bp, 67 predicted proteins | sample SaaInl74LU_5_DNA_FD_184641 | JGI IMG/M metagenome (GOLD analysis project Ga0209652, IMG submission 184641) | Marine microbial communities from expanding oxygen minimum zones in the Saanich Inlet - ESP_74LU_5_DNA (SPAdes) (version 2) | ecosystem: Environmental > Aquatic > Marine >...
GAGATCAATCTTGAACGGCGTGCCATGCCGCCAATGCAACGTCAGTCACACGAGGACCAGTTGAAAAAGGGAGACAGTCTGGCCGCCCTCTTGGCCCGCAATGGTATCGGGGCTGGTCAAGCACAGGCTGCGCTGGACAGTTTGAAGGGTGAATTCGACGCCCGTAATTTGCGGCCTGGACAAAAAGTTCGCGTGTTCCGAGCCTGGCCGCCAGGCGTTGACGCAAAGCTCACCGAGGGCGAATTTGTTGGTTTTGACCTCATTCCGGAGCCGCGCCAAAAAGTTATCGTACAGCGCCTCGCAGATGGTCAGTTTGAAACCACACGCCAGAACCGTCCCTTGAGCGAAAAATATTTTGTCGCCGACACGCTGATCACAAGCTCTGTCTATGAAGCCGCCCGTAGCAGCGGGGTCGCCCCGAATTTGGTTGCCGATCTCATTCGATTGTTTTCATTCTCGGTCGATTTCCAACGCGACATTCGCGAGGGCGACCAATTAGAAGTTTTGTATACGCGCCGCTTTGACCAAAACAATCAGCTGGCCGAAGAAGGCGAAATTATTTTCGTCGCCCTGACCAATCGCGGCCAGCGCCATGCTTTTTGGTTGCACCATTTAGAGGATGGCGAGCAACATTATTATGATGAACAAGGCCGCAGCGTGCAGCGCTTATTAATGCGAACACCCGTTGATGGGGCGCGGCTGTCTTCGCGCTATGGCATGCGGCGGCATCCGATTTTGGGCTATACGCGATTGCACCGTGGCCTAGATTTCGCAGCCCCAGTCGGTACGCCAATTTATGCTGCCGGCGACGGACAAGTGATAAAAATCGGCCGCTATGGTGACAATGGGTTATATATCAAACTGCGCCACAGCAATCGGTTTGAAACGGCTTACGCTCATATGAACGGCTTCGCTAAAGGATTGAAAAAAGGCGACAGGGTGAAGCAGGGGCAAGTTATTGGCTATGTTGGCCGCACGGGCTTAGCGACTGGCCCGCATTTGCACTATGAAGTTTTGCAAGGCAATAAGCCGACAAACCCCCGCTCGCTCGATTTACCACCGCGCCATGAACTCAGCGCACGGCAATTGACCGCTTTTGAAACAACCCGGGCGCAAGCCGCCAAGCGCATCGGCACTCTGGCGAGCCGCAATAATGCGCTGACATCGCTACCGCGTTAGTTGATCAACTCTTTCTGAGCTGGCATTAAACTCAAGACCCCATCGACGACATCGACAATCATGCGGCCATCGTCGCCAAACCTGCCGGACAATATTTCTTCTGCCAAAGCATCTTGAACTTCGCGCTGAATGACGCGTTTCAAAGGCCGCGCACCATAAACCGGGTCATAACCTTTGGCGGCCAAATAATCGCGGCCGGCGTCCGACAACATAATCGTCATAGAACGCTGAACCAGCAAATCTTCAACCCGACGCATTTGAATGTCGACAATAGCGCCCATTTGCTCGGCCTGCAGACGGTCGAACAACATAATGTCATCAAGCCGGTTCAAAAACTCTGGCCGGAAGGCGGCCCGCACTTCTTGCATGACCGGCTCGCGCGCTTCCTCTGCCAACGCGCCATCAGGCAGGCTGGCTAAATGTTGCGCCCCAAGGTTTGACGTCAAAATGATGAGCGTATTTCGAAAATCAACGGTTCGCCCCTGCCCATCCGTTAAGCGCCCGTCGTCAAGCACTTGCAGTAAAACGTTGAACACATCGCTATGGGCTTTTTCAATCTCATCAAATAAAATAATTTGATAGGGGCGCCGACGCACCGCTTCGGTCAGGGCGCCGCCCTCTTCATAGCCAACATAACCAGGCGGCGCGCCAATCAAACGCGAAACCGAGTGTTTCTCCATGTATTCCGACATATCAAGACGGCAGATGGCGGCTTCATCATCAAAAAGAAATTCGGCCAGCGCCTTGGTCAATTCGGTTTTTCCGACCCCTGTCGGGCCCAGAAATAAAAACGAACCCAATGGCCGCTGCGGATCTTGCAGCCCAGCACGGGCGCGGCGCACAGCCCGCGACACGCCTTCAATTGGTGCGTCTTGACCAATCACTCGAGCATGCAAATAGCTTTCCATGGCCAGTAATTTCTCGCGCTCGCCCTCGAGCATTTTTTCAATCGGCACGCCCGTCCAGCGCGACACAATTTGGGCAATATGGTCTTCACTCACCACTTCTTCGAGCATGCCAGCCTCAGCTTTATCGGCCGCCTCATGGGCGCGTTCATCAGCTGCAGCAATATCGCTTTCCAATTGCGGTATCACCCCATAGGCCAATTCTGAGGCGCGCTCCAATTCGCCGCGCCTTTGCACTTGCTCAAGCTCGAGACGCGCGGCCTCCAATTGCTCTTTTAATTTTTGCGCATCGGCCAGCTTGTCTTTTTCGGCCTGCCAGCGGGCGGTCAGCGCATTGAGGTTTTCTTCAACGCCAACCAGCTCGGTTTCCAATTTCATCAAACGCTCAGCCGATGCCTTATCGGTTTCTTTTTTTAACGCCTCGCGTTCAATCTTTAATTGAATGACCCGACGGTCCAACTCGTCGAGCGCTTCGGGCTTGGAGTCAATCTGCATGCGCAAGCGGCTGGCCGCTTCATCGACCAAATCAATCGCCTTATCGGGCAAGAACCGTTCCGTTATATAGCGCTGCGAAAGATTGGCGGCAGCAACAATCGCCGCATCGGAAATACGTACACCATGGTGCAATTCGTATTTCTCTTTCAGCCCGCGCAATATTGACACCGCATCTTCGACACTTGGCTCAGCGATAAATACTGGCTGAAAGCGCCGCGCAAGAGCCGCGTCTTTTTCGACATGTTTGCGATATTCATCCAATGTGGTGGCGCCAATACAATGTAATTCGCCGCGCGCCAGAGCTGGTTTCAGCAAATTAGACGCATCCATTGCCCCATCGGCGGCGCCAGCACCAATCAGCGTGTGCATTTCATCAATGAATAAAATCACCCCGCCCTGCGCATGGCTAACTTCTTGCAAAACCGCTTTCAGACGTTCTTCAAACTCGCCGCGGAATTTCGCACCAGCAATCAGCGCCCCCATATCCAGCGCCATGAGTTTTTTATTGGCTAGGCTTTCAGGCACGTCGCCGGCCAGAATACGCAAAGCCAGACCTTCGGCGATAGCGGTTTTGCCGACGCCGGGCTCGCCGATTAGAACTGGATTGTTTTTGGTGCGCCGCGACAGCACTTGCATGGTGCGGCGAATTTCTTCATCGCGGCCAATCACCGGATCTAATTTTCCGGCTTGCGCATCAGCTGTCAAATCACGGGCATACTTAGAGAGCGCCTCATAAGTGTCCTCTGCTGTCGCCGTGTCGGCCTTGCGCCCCTGCCGCATATGATCAATGGCAGCGGCCAAAGATGCCGCCTCAATACCAGCCGCGCGCATGGCTTTGGCAATCGCGCCTTGGCCTTGCGCCATGGCTTGCAGCAGTCGCTCTTGCGTGACAAAGCCATCGCCAGCCCCCGTCGCCAGTTTTTCGGCTTCCGCCAAAAGCTTTGCCGTATCGGCGCTCATCGATAATTGTGTGGTACCGCCGCTTTGCGTCGCTCTTTGCGACAGGGCTTGTTGGGTGGCGGTTTGTAGCTGGTGCACGTCGCCACCGGCAGCGGTGATGAGATGACCGGCGAGATGATCCGCATGATTGAGCAATTGAGCCAAAGTATGCCACGGCTCAAGGCGTGTGTGGCCGTGCAAAAGGGCTTGGCTTTGCGCCTCTTGAATGATGGTTTTAACGCGGTCTGTGTAGCGCTCGATGTTCATTTGCCTACTCCAATGCTATTCATTCGCATTTAGGAATAGACACAGGCAATTACAAGGCGCTGTCCTTAGCGCGCCTTAAAACCGCTGGTTTAATTGTCACAAATATTTAGTCGTTCACGGCAGAAACGACTTCCGCCTCAACCACGACAGCTGCCTCGCCTGGCGCTTCGGCTTCGGCTTCTTGCGCAATATTGCCAGAAACCTCAACGCCATTGTCGCTGGCTTCAGCATTATCTTTGCGGCGGCGACGCAATGGGCCGCGACGGCGAGACTTATCTTCGCGCGGCTCGGCTTCGGTGTCAGTGTTCTCGCCGCGCATCAAAACCAATGGTTCAGCAGCTTGCGCATCACCTGGCTCAGAGCTGACATCATTTTCAACATCGGAATCTTCAAAGTTTTCGCTTTCGCTCACCGCTGGCTGATTGGCCAGCATGATGCGGAAATAATGTTCTGCGTGTTGCTGTAGGTTTTCAGCATTGACCCGATCGCCGGTTAGCAGAGCGTCGCGTGCCAGCGTTTGGTATTTTTCATATACTTGGCTGGCAGTGCCGCGCACTCTTACGTCAGGTCCATTGCTATCATAGCTCCGATTAACAGAATTTTGTTGGCGCCGACCGCGTCCACGTGAACGTTTCATAATGCGTTCCTATAATTATTTCTCATTTGTTTCATGTACCGCCGAGAATTCGTTGTTTAAGTTGAATTCATATGACGACGTTAAACAGATTCGCCAGACAATATGTCCGATCCATCTGATCGCTCTAGCATTGACCGAAAAACGCTTAATCTATTTTACGCGCTCGCGGAGTTGGATGAAAGAGCTGTAGAACCGCGACTGATTGCGTAATCGCGTTCCAAGCAGTTCGGACACTAGCCGCTTAAACATTTTATTTCAAACTTCTTTTTCGAATTTTTAATTTTTTTTCACCGCTGCGACTAAACGGTCGAGACCCGCTAAATCGCGCTTTACGTGTATATTTTCATAACCAGCACGACGCAACAGCGCCACCACCTCATCGGCTTGCCGATGGCCAATCTCAAAATAAAGCCCGCCCGCCGGTTTCAAATAGGCCTCGGCTTTGGCAATAATATGTCGATAATCACGCAAACCATCAGCCCCACCATCAAGCGCAAGGCGCGGGTCATGGTCACGCACATTGACCTGCAGCGCAGCGATTTCATGGCTGGCAATATATGGTGGATTGGACACGATGACATCAAACTGTGGCCGTTTATCGCCCGAGTTAGACCCCAAGCCAGCAAACCAATGCCCTTGGCGCAAAGCCAATCTTGAGCGCACTTTCAGCCGGTGCGCATTGAGGCGCGCTACGCGCAGCGCCGCTGGGCTTTTATCGACAGCCACACCGCAGGCGTCGGGCAGCTGATGCAAAATCGATATAATCAGACAGCCCGAACCCGTACCCAAATCCAACACGCTTTTGGCCGCAGGCTGTTGAGCCATCACGGCGTCGACCACTGTTTCACTATCGGGGCGCGGGTCTAAAACATGCGCATTGATTTTGAAATCCAGACCGTAAAACTCGCGGTGCCCAATCAGCCGCGACACTGGCGTTCCAGCCAGCCGTGCGTCACGCCATAGGCACAATTTCTGGCTTTGCGCTGGTGGCACAATATCCTCACCATGCAGCACCAATTGCGTCTCGCTCATGTGGTTGACAGCCGCCACCAAAACACGCGCATCAAGCATTGGATTGTCAATATGCGCCGCCGTAAAGGCTTGGCCAAGTTCATACTGCCATTGCTGATAGCTCAGCGCGGGCGACCGGTCAGCCATGGTCTTTAGCCGTCGTCGCCAACGGCGGCCAAGCGGCGGGTTTGATCTTCACGCACCAGCGTTTCAAGCAATTCGTCGAGACCGTCACCGGCGAGAATTTTTTCTAATTTATGCAGCGTCACATTAATCCGGTGATCCGTGACCCGACCTTGCGGAAAATTATAGGTGCGAATGCGCTCAGAACGGTCGCCCGAACCGACTTGCGATTTCCGGTCAGCGGCGCGCTCGTCATCGGCGCGCTGGCGTTCGGCTTCAAACAGCCGCGCCCGCAGAACCGTCATCGCCTTGGCGCGGTTTTTATGCTGTGATTTTTCGTCTTGTTGAATCACCATAATGCCGGTTGGCAAGTGGGTAATCCGAACGGCGCTGTCCGTGGTGTTCACCGATTGCCCGCCTGGGCCGCTGGCGCGGAACACATCAATGCGCAAATCTTTTTCTTCGATTTTAATATCAACTTCTTCCGGCTCTGGCAGCACTGCTACCGTCGCCGCTGAGGTGTGAATACGGCCGCCGCTCTCGGTTTCCGGCACACGCTGCACGCGGTGCACCCCGCTCTCAAATTTTAATCGGGCAAAAGCGCCGCGCCCGCGAATGGTCGCCACAATTTCTTTATAGCCGCCAACTTCGCCCTCTGATTGGCTAATAATTTCGCATTTCCAGCCCTGTAAATCGGCATAGCGGGCATACATGCGAAACAAGCTGCCAGCAAATAAGGCTGCTTCATCACCGCCAGTACCGGCCCGCACTTCGACAATCACGTTCAGCTCATCAGCGCTGTCTTTGGGCAGCAAGAGAACCTCAAGTGCGGTTTCCATATCTGGGATCTGGGCTTCAATGCCCTCTAATTCCAGCGCCGCAAGTTCTGCCATTTCAGCGTCATCGCCCTTGCTCAGCGCGGTTAATTCTTCGCATTCCGTTAACGCCACACGATAAGCGGTAATCGCCGTCACCAGAGGGTCAATTTCTGCATATTCTTTCGACAACTCAACAAAGCGCTCGGGCGGCAATTCGCCGTTCATTTCATTTTGCAAAGTTTCAGCTCGTGCCAAAATGGCATCGAGACGGTCTACGGGAAGCATAGCTATTGTCCTTCGGCTAGGTCTTTATCGGCGGCGCTGGCCGCATTGGCTGCCTTCATGTCAGCGGCCTTGTTTTCAACCAGTCCGACCAAATGGTCAATCATTTCATTATGCGGCTTTTTATGGTCTGGCTTGCCGGCCACATAAACCATGCCACTGCCGCTGCCGCCGCCGGTAAAACCGACATCGGTTTCGCGGGCTTCGCCGGGGCCGTTAACCACACAACCAATAATCGACAGGGTAATCGGTTCGGCAATATGCTCTAACCGTTGTTCCAATTCGCGGACGGTCGAAATTACGTCAAAACCTTGGCGGGCGCATGATGGGCAGGAAATAATCGTCACCCCACGATGGCGCAGGCCCAGCGCTTTCAACATTTCAAAACCGACCTTTACTTCATCAACCGGATCCGACGACAGCGATACACGCACCGTGTCGCCAATGCCAGACCATAGAAGGTTGCCCAGACCAATGGACGACTTAATCGTGCCGCTGGTCAAGCCGCCAGCTTCTGTAATGCCAATATGCAAAGGACAATCAACCGCTTCAGCCAATTGCTGATAGGCAGCCACGGATAAAAACACATCCGACGCCTTTACGCTGATTTTATAATCGCGAAATCCGTGTTCTTCGAGCAAGCCGACATGATAAAGCGCGCTCTCGACCATGGCTTCTGGGCATGGCTCGCCATATTTTTCTAATAAATGTCGTTCCAGCGAGCCAGCGTTAACACCAATGCGCATGGAACAGCCATGATCGCGCGCCGCACTGACCACATCAGCGACACGTTTGGCGTCGCCAATATTGCCCGGGTTAATGCGCAAACATGCCGCCCCAGCTTGCGCCGCTTCAATGGCGCGCTGATGATGAAAATGAATATCCGCGACAATCGGTACATCGACAGCGTCGACGATTTCCTTCAAGGCTTTGGTTGAGGCCTCATCGGGACAAGAGACGCGGACAATATCAACACCGGCTTCTTGTAGACCGATGATTTGTTCAATCGTCGCCTTGGCGTCCGATGTCAGCGTATTGGTCATGGATTGCACAGAAATCGGCGCATCGCCGCCAACAGGCACATTACCGACCATAATTTGTCGGCTTTTTCGTCTTTCAATATATCGCCAAGGACGCAGCATTATATCACTCGCCTATTGCTGACTGGCGATAATAGCGTCGCGGTCTAAACGGCGTTTGGTCAAAATCTGTCCGCGTCGCCCTACCGATTCGCCGACTTCGCTATTGATTACATATTCAAGCGCGCCAGCGTCACGTGTGGCCAAGAAGTAAACCACATTTGGGTCGAGAGTAAATCTTTGGCCTTCCGCAACAATGCTTGAAAACAAAACCATGCCAGCGGCATTTTCAATGCGCATCCAGGTGCGCCGGTTGGCCTGAATTTCGACCACATCATTGGTCGCAACCGGAGGCTCGACGACAACCGTCACCTGTGCTGGGGCTGTTGTGTCATCTGCCGCCACTTCGGCAAGCGCGCCAACCGTTGCTTCGTTTGGCGTTGCAGCTTGCAGCTCATCGACAGCCACTGGCGGCGTGTCAACTGTGTCAACTACTTCAACAGGTGCCTCTAGTGTCGGTTCTTCAATGGCCGACGCAATGTTTGGCGTTTCGGCGAGGGTTTCTTCAACCGCCACCGCTGCATCATCGACAAATGTTGGTTCGGATGACGGGCCAACAAATAGCCAGATGAGATAAATCGCCAAAACCAGCATAACACCAGCGGCAATTTTTATCGCTGGCGCGAGGGGTTCGCTCTCCTCGACAACGTCATAGGTTAATTCTTCAGCAGGTTTCGAAGGCACAACACCTTTAAATTGTTCAATCAAATCAGCGGAGTCGAGGCCTAAATAATTGCCATAGGTGCGGATGAAACCAATCGCATAAACCTTGCCCGGCAAAGTTTCGTAATCATCATTTTCAAGCGCAGCTAAATGGGTTTCTCTGATACGCAAAATTGTTGAGATTTCGCTCAGCTCGAGGCGCTTTTCCTCACGCGTTTCGCGCAATATGCGCCCAATACCGAAAAGATCCATATCAGTTTGCTTCATATTCTTACCCTTACCCGCGTCCATTTGGAGCGCCGAGCTAAAGCTATCACAGCTTCACTCCTTGTGCATCTGCAATCGCTTTTAACTGTCCTCGCAAGTCTCCAGAAGAAGACGCCAAAGCATCCCCGACGGCGGTTTTCAAGCGTTCATAATTAGCTGACCGCACCATGCGTTTAACCGGCCCAACAGTGGCTGACGGCAACGAAAATGACCGAAATCCGAGACCAAGCAAGGTCATGGCCTCAAGCGGACGGCCGCCCAATTCGCCGCATAAGGATACCGGAACCTCATATTTTTCGCACATTTCGCGCACATGAGACAAAAGCCGCAAAGATGGCAAGGACAAAATATCATAGCGATCACCGGTCATCGGATTGCCGCGATCGGAAGCGAAAAAGAATTGCATCAGGTCATTGGTGCCAATGGATAGAAAATCTAATTGTGGTAATAGCCGGTCAAGCTGCCAGACCAAGGCTGGCACTTCTAACATAGTGCCAATGCGTAAATTGCTCGGCACCTCATGGCCAAATTTACGCAGGCGGTCTTGTTCTTTCAGCAATAAGTCGCGGCTGCGCTCGAACTCCTCGACGGTGGTGATCAGCGGGAACATAATGCTCAATTGCCGCCCCGCCGCCGCTTTCAACAAAGCGCGCAATTGGTGACGCACCAAACCCGGCCGGTCGAGCGCCATGCGCATAGCGCGCCAACCCATGGCGGGATTTTCTTCTGGCCGCGTGCGCAAATAGGGCAAAACTTTATCGCCCCCAATATCTAATGTACGAAATACCACATCGCGCTCGCCAACCGCATTGAGAACATTCTTATAGACCGCCAATTGCTCAGTCTCACGTGGCATGCGGGCGGCGACCATAAATTGCAGTTCAGTGCGGAATAGACCAATGTCTTGCGCCCCGCTCTCTTGCAGATTTTCGACATCGACCATCAAACCAGCATTCATATTCAATTGAATATCCACCCCATCTCGGGTGACTGCCGGCAGATGCTTAATTCGCGCATAGCGTTTTTGACGACGCGCTTGCAAGCGCGCGCGGTTTGAATAGGCGTCAATAATATCGCTGGCCGGATTGAGGTGCACCTCACCTTGATCCGCATCAACAATAATCTCATGACCATCGCGGGCTGACGCGACAATGCCACGCAAATCGCCAACCAATGGAATATTCAACGCCCGCGCAACAATCGTCACATGCGCGCCCATAGCGGCTTCTTCCAAAACCAGACCGCGAATCTTGCGCCGGTCATAGTCGAGCAAATCAGCCGGACCCATGGTGCGGGCCATAATAATCGCATCGCGCGGCAATTTATCTTCCGATGCCAATTGCGCGCGACCGGTTAAAATCCGTAGCAATCGGTTGGACAGGTCTTCAAAGTCATGCATCCGGTCGCGCAAATAACTGTCGCGATGACGGCTCAAACGCGCCCGCATGGCATTATTCACCCGCTCGACAGCCGCTTCCGCTGTCAGACCCGAACGCACAGCATCTTGAATGCGACGCAGCCAACCTCGGTCATTGGCAAACATGCGATAGGTTTCCAGCACCGCCAAATGTTCGCCAGCGTGCGACACATCTTCCGTCGCCAGCATTTTATCGACATTGCGGCGCAATTTATAAATCGCACTGCTCAAGCGGCGTCCTTCTTCTTCCGTGTCGTCACTGATCAGCTTGGTCACTTCAACCCGCGGTTCGTGCAACACCACATGGCCCATAGCAATGCCATCATTATGGCCAATACCATGGAACACACGCGGCGCGTCAGGTGCTACATCCTCATCAGCCAACCCCTCGCCAGTGGCCGTCAACATTTCTGACAACACCATGGCAACGGTTTGCAGCGCTTCAACTTCTTCATCGACAAATAGCCGCTCGGTGCTGTTTTGCACAACCAATACGCCAGTGACATCGCCACCCCGCAAAATCGGCACACCAACAAATGACTTAAAAGGGTCCTCGCCGGTTTCTGGGCGATAGGCAAAGCGCGGATGCGATGGCGCATCAGAAAGATTCAGCGAGCGCTTATGTTGTGCAATATCGCCAACCAAACCCTCGCCAAAACGCAAAACCGTATTATGCACGGCTTCTGGGTTAAGACCTTCCGTGGCGCATAATTCAAGCGCATCATTGCCACGACGCAAATACACGGAACACACGGCGGCATTCATTGATGCCGCGATCAGCTCAACCGTGCGATTGAGGCGCATCTGCTTATCGCCGCCATCGGCCATAACTTGGCGCAAGCGGCGCAATAGCATGCGCGGTCCTTCTAGCGTTAACGGCATTTTCTAGCCTTTATCAATCACACGTTGATTAAGCGTCTATCGTCTCGTCGTCGAGCCCATATGCGGCGTGCAAAGCGCGCACGGCCAATTCGGCATAGTCACTGTCTATCAGCACTGAAACTTTAATTTCAGATGTTGAAATCACATGAATATTTATACCTTTTTCGGCCAGTTCTTTGAACATTTTTTGTGCCACGCCTGCATGGCTTCGCATGCCAACGCCAACCACAGAGATTTTCGCCATTTCTGGCACGGCCTGCAAATTGGCAAATTCAACCTTGCCTTTGAGGCCTTCAATCACCGCCAAGGCGCGCTCAAGCTCATCGGTGGACACGGTGAAAGTTACATCAGTGGTTTTGCCATCAGCCGACATATTTTGAACAATCATGTCGACATTCACCGCCGCATCAGCCAGTGGGCCAAAAATCTCTGCCGCCACACCAGGTTTGTCCGCGACTTGCAGCAGCGTTACTTTTGCCTCATTTGGCGCATAAGCGATTCCGCTAACAATTTCTTGTTCCATGATTTCATCCTCATTGCAGATTAATGTTCCCACAATACCGTCTTCGGGAAAAGTGCTATCGGCGGCATCAAAACTTGAACGCACTTGCAAGCGCACATTATGCGCCATCGCCAATTCGACCGAACGTGTTTGCAGAACCTTGGCCCCAAGCGACGCCATTTCTAACATTTCTTCGTAAGAGATACGCGCCAATTTGGTCGCTTGCGACACAACCCGTGGGTCGGTGGTGTAAACCCCATCGACATCAGTATAAATATCGCAACGGTCAGCCTGCAAAGCAGCGGCCATGGCGACGGCGCTCGTATCTGAGCCACCGCGGCCCAGAGTGGTAATGCGGCCCGCCGACGATACGCCTTGAAAACCAGCAATCACGGCAACGCGGCCTTCATCAAGCTGCGCCTCTAGCCCATCGGCATGAATATCTAAAATCCGCGCCGCGCCATGCACATCACTGGTCTCGACCTTAATTTGCCAACCCAACCAACTGCGCGCGGCAACGCCAATATCTTGCAACGCCATGGCCAAAAGCCCGACGCTGATTTGTTCACCAGCCGATACTACTACATCATATTCGCGCGCATCATGCAGCGGCGATACTTCGCGGGTCAGACCGACCAGCCGATTGGTCTCGCCAGACATAGCGGACACCACTACGGCGACCTGATGACCGGCGTCGACTTCACGTTTTACGTGGGCGGCCACATTGCGGATGCGCTCAATATCGCCAACCGATGTGCCGCCAAATTTCATGACCAAACGTGCCATGGTTTCCTTTCGTCGTGCGCGCACCTATATATAGGGAAGAGTTCGAGGCATAGAGCGCACGTGCGGGGCAGACATACACGAAAAGGCACATATGATGCAACACACACGTATTGCGAAAAATGAAAGAGGCTGGGCAGATGACACAGGAAAATAATGCTGAGACAATCAGCGGCGCGACCATTGATGCCGATGAAGTGGCCAAATTCACCGCCATGGCGGCCGAATGGTGGGACCCGCATGGCAAGTTTCGGCCCCTGCATAAGTTCAATCCTGTCCGTTTGGGGTATATTCGCACGGCCCTTTGCGCGCGCTTTGAGCGCGACCCGAAAGCCGAGCAGCCCTTTACCGGCTTGCGCTTTCTCGACATTGGCTGCGGTGGCGGCTTGTTGAGCGAACCCATGGCGCGGCTTGGGGCCGATATTGTCGGCGCCGACGCCAGCCCAGCCAATATTAAAACCGCCAGCCTGCACGCTCAGGCGGAAGGCTTAAACATTGATTATCGCGCCACCACTGCCGAAGCTTTGGCGCACAGCGGTGAAAAATTTGACGTGATTTTGAACATGGAAGTGATTGAACATGTCGCCGACCCGCAAGCCTTTATGAGCGCCTGCGCCTCAATGCTGTCGCCAGATGGCTGCATGTTTCTAGCCACCCTCAATCGCACGCTAAAGGCCTATGCCTTGGCGATCGTAGGGGCCGAATATGTGCTCGGCTGGCTGCCGCGCGGCACCCATGATTGGCACAAATTCATCACCCCAGACGAAATGCAAAAAATGTTAGAGCACGCTGGCCTGGTGGTTCAACAATCCACTGGCGTGAGCTTTAATCCATTGCTCAATAAATGGTCTTTATCGGGCGATATGGCGGTCAATTATATGGCGATTGCCGAAAACAAAGCCTAATCTTTAGACCATTGCGCCGCTTCGGCATCATCTAGCCGCATATTCTGTGGCAGGCGATAGGGGCGACCATGGCTCAAGGATGGAATTTGCCGCCGCGCCGCATCAACCGCCGCTTTATCAATATCGGCGATAATGAAACTGTCATCAGCCTGCGCCTCGGCAATAATTTTACCCCAAGGGTCTATAATCAGGCTGTGACCATAAGTTTGACGGCCGTTCTCATGTTCGCCGACCTGCGCCGGGGCAATGACATAACTGCCGGTTTCAATGGCCCGGGCTCGCAAAAGAATATGCCAATGCGCTGCCCCCGTCTGGCTGGTGAAAGCACTTGGCACAGATAAAATATCAGCCCCAGCTTCAGCCAATCGGCGATAGAGATTGGGAAATCGCACGTCATAGCAAATGCTCATGCCAAGATTAAATGGCGCAACCGGCGACACCACCAAAGCAGCACCGGCTTGATAATTTTCGGATTCCTTATGGCTCTCGCCATTTTCTAGGGTTACGTCAAACATATGAATTTTATCATAGCGCGCCGCAATCTTGCCATCTGGCGCAATCAACACGGAACGATTAACCGCCTTATCGCTATGCTCATCGGCCACCACGAGAGAGCCGACCAATAACCAGACCGACAGCGATTGCGCTAAGTTGCATAAATCTTGCAATGGCTGATGCGCGGCTTCGGCTTGCAAACGCGCCCGCATGGCGGTGCGTCCGCGCTCCATGAATACGCAAGTTTCCGGTAAGCCGATAAGCTGCGCTCCGGCCGCCGCTGCTTGGCCCACACGGGCGGCGATGATTGGCAGATTGTCCGCCGGATCGCAAGCTGTGGTCATTTGGATGGCTGCTATTTTCATATCACGCTTTTACTCTATTGCTGGGGCTCTAGGGTAGTCGAATTTGCTCGGGCATCACAACCCGTGCGGCGGTTAAAACATCAACCCGTCGGGCACCGGCTTTCAGCAAAGTGCGGCTACACGCCTCAATCGTCGCGCCAGTGGTTAACACGTCATCGACCAATATCACTGGCTTATCGCGGATAAGCGCCGCGCGCTTTGCGGCAATAGCGAAAGCGCCAGATAGATTGCGCCGTCGCCCCTCGCGGTTGAGACCGATTTGCCGCCGTGTTGGCCGAATGCGGCGCAGAACATTGAGCATCACCGGATAGTGTGTCAGCGCCGATAGGGCGCGGCATAATTCGGCCGATTGATTAAAGCGGCGCGCAAGCAGTCGCCAATGATGCAGCGGCACGGGCACATAGACCGCCTCTGGGTCATTGATTTCTTGGCCAGCGCGCGCCATATGCGGGGCCAGAAATTTAGCCAGATCAGGACGGTCGGAAAATTTGAACCGTTTGATTAACGCCGCCGCACTGCCATCATAGGCAAAAGCTGCTCGCGCCATGCGATAGGGTGGTGGGCGAATGCGCGCCGCCAGACTGATGGTTGCCGCGCCCAAATCAACCGCCATTGGCTGGCCGGTAATACGGCACAAGGGGCCGGTCAGAAACTCTAGCTGCTGCCAACAAGCGCCGCAAACCCCTTGTTGTCGTTGCAAAAACTGGCGGCACAAGGGACAGCTTGGTGGCACTAAAATATCGCCGAGCCAGATGAGACCCTGAAGCAGTAGCGGCGCGTCACGATAATTTATTAGCCCATGCGGCAAGATAGTTTTTGTTTTTTTGCTCACCAATGGCATATTGCCAGCCATGAGTTCTGATGTCCCGATAATTTTTGACCGCCAGCGGCTGGCCGCCAATCGCACACGTGCGGCCGCCAATTTTGCGCAGCATGATTTTTTGCATCGCCATATTGCCGCCGATATGGCCGAAAGGCTGTCCGTGCAGACCCGCATATTTGATCGGGCGGTTATTTTGGGCAGCAATCAAGGTCTGTTGCGCGCCGCTTTATCGGGGCGGAGCCAAATTCAATTTATCGTCGAGGCCGAACTGACAGCCGCACTTTTGCCGCCTGCGTCAAATGCCGCGGGCTTGGTCTTGGACGAAGAACAATTGCCGTTTGCCGACGCCAGCCTTGACTTGATCATGTCGCCTTGGGGTCTGCACCACGTCAATGATTTGCCCGGCACATTGGTGCAAATCAAACGCGCCCTAAAACCCGATGGACTGTTTCTCGCCGCCCTACCCGGCAGCCAGACCCTGACCCCATTGCGGCAAGCCTTTGTGCAAGCTGAAACTGAAATCTGTGGTGGCGCGGCGCCACATATTCACCCTTTCGCCGATTTACGTGATCTTGGCGGCTTGCTGCAGCGCGCCGGTTTTGCCCTGCCGGTTGCCGATGCTGATATGGTGCGAGTGCGCTATGGCTCGCCATTTTCGCTATTGGCAGATTTGCGCGGCATGGGTGAGAACAATATTCTGACCCAAAGGGCCAAACAGCCCTTGCGCCGCGATGTGTTAATGCGGGCGATGGAGATTTTTGCCCAAGATACGGCGCAAGATGGCAAAAGCCTCGCCGAATTTGAGATTTGCTATTTGGCCGGATGGGTGCCGCATGAAAGCCAGCAGCAGCCGTTGCGCCCGGGCACGGCCCGCACCCGCCTCGCCGATGCGCTGGGCACCACAGAAACCAAATTAAAAGACTAAATCGTGTCGCGAAGCGGCGCGATGAGCGGCTTGTCAGCGGCTGGCATATCAAGGTCAAAAAGTTGGCGCGGCGTGCACCATTTAACGGCTTGATTTTCACGCGCTATCACCTGCCCACCCCATTTGCGACAAATATACAGCGGCATTAATAAATGCATTGCCTCATAGCTATGACTGGCAAAACTCAAGGGCGCCAGGCAAGCTTGCGTCACATCAATCGACAATTCTTCTTTTAGCTCACGAATAAGCGCTTGCTCGGGGGTTTCTCCGGCTTCCAATTTACCGCCGGGAAATTCCCATAAACCAGCCATATCCTTGCCTTCAGGGCGCTGTGCGACCAGCACACGACCATCGGCGTCGACCAAGGCGCAAGCAACAACCAGTTGAATGTTAACTGCGGTAGTCGGCATTGATTGAAATATAGCCATGCGTTAAATCACTGGCCCAAATTCTGGCGCGGCCTTTGCCTTTGCCGGCTTTGGCACCGACATTAACCGCAAGATGAATGCTCCGTCCCCTCATATGACGCGCTATAGGGGTTTCGTCAAAACCGGCAACAGCGCGGCCACGACGGGCCACTTTATGGCCGCCAATATCAATCGCTAAAAGGTCGCGCTCGACCAATTCGCCGGATTTACCAATCGCCATTACAATACGCCCCCAATTGGCATCCTCGCCAGCAATGGCGGTTTTAACCAGCGGCGAATTGCCGATTGCTAGGCCAATGCGGCGCGCCGCTGCATCGTCTTCAGCGCCGGTAACATCAATCGTCATAAGTTTCGAAATTCCCTCGCCATCGCTGACGGTTTGCACCGCAATATCTTGCATAATATCGTGCAGGCCAGCGCGAAAGGCGCGCAATCTTTTATCATCAACACTGCGCAAGGGTGCCCCACCAAGCGCCTTACTGCCGCTGGCAAACATCAAACAAGTATCGGAAGTCGATGTATCGCTATCGACGGTAATCGAATTCAGGCTTTTGGCGTTGCTCTCGCTGAGCAATTTCTGCAGCACCGACGGCGGAATCGCCGCATCGGTGAAAACAAAGGCCAACAGGGTTGCCATGTCCGGCGCAATCATGCCCGAGCCTTTGACGATGGCGTTTATTCGCACCTCTTCCTTGCCAAATTTCACCACACGTGTGGCCGCTTTGGCGAATGTGTCAGTGGTCATTATCGCCTTGGCCGCAGCGCTAAAATCACCACCGGTGATTGGCATGTCAGCCGCCAATTGGTCAATTGCGGCCACCAAAGGCGCTGGGTCTAAATCGGCGCCAATAACGCCGGTTGAGGCGACAAATACTTGGTTGGCGGCACAGCCGAAAGCGCGTGCCGCCGCCGCCGCCGTGGTTTGCGCCGCTTTGTCGCCAGCCTTGCCGGTAAACGCATTGGCAATGCCTGCATTAACCACCAGAGCGCCAGCTCTGCCCTTCGACGCGACCAAATTTGCCCGCGATAAATCGACGGCAGCTGATGGCGCTTTCGAGGTGGTGAACACGCCGGCTACACTGGTGCCCGCAGCAAAGCGCACGAGCAATAAATCATCGCGGCCCTTATAGCGCGAGCCCGTGGCATAGGTAGCCAGCCCAATACCATCGATTTTCGGCAGTTTAGGAAATTTTTTCGGGGCTAAAGGAGAAACAGGCAATTGAGACGCCATAGAAATTCCTACTCGCTTACTGGGTCAGCTTTGACAAATTGCACATCGGCTTCAGCGCGCATTTTGACATAAATATCTTGTCGCGCTTCGCCAATCAGAATTTGGAAAATTTGGTCACGCACATCTTCAAGCTTTGGTGTTGGCTTGGAGCGACGGTCTTCCAGTTTGATCACATGCCAGCCAAATTGCGTTTTTACCGGTGCCGAAATATCACCCTTTTGCATTTGAAACGCCGCTTCGGCAAAAGGCTCAACCATGGCTTCCTTGCCAAAATAACCAAGATCACCGCCCGATGGTCCCGACGGCCCTTTTGAGCGCTCTTTGGCCAAGGTCACAAAATCAGCCCCATCTTTGAGCGCCACAACAACAGCATCTGCAGCCTCGCGACTATCAAGCAAAATATGCCGGGCGCGCACTTCTTCGTCTTTTGGGCCATTTTGAATTTCTTTTTCATAATAGGCCGCAACTTCTTTTTCTGTGACCCGCTGCATAAGTTGGCGGCTAATAAACACGTCTTGCATGGCCTTGCGCTTCATGAAAGCCGCCCGCTCCAACACTTGCGGATCATCGCCAAGCCCAGACTCCTCTGCCGCACGTGACGCCAGAATGCGGTCAATCATATGACCCAGCAGAATTTCAAACCGCTTGTCTTCAGGCAATTTGCCAATCAACCCCATCAACTCGTCTTCGGCCAAGGTAATGTCACCATAGGTGATGGGCACATTATTTACGGTGGCGATGACAGTATTTTCGAGGGTCTCATCATTGGTCGACTGGGCGACGGCGCCAAACGGCAGCATTGCTGTGGCCAAACCAAGACACGTCAGCATAGATAGAGTAACCAGACCGCGCCGGGTGCGACGCAAGATGAAAAATGATAACGCCATAATGGGACTAAACTTTCATTGATAATTTTTATCAGGAACAGCCATATTGACGCCGCCTCGCGCAATTAACAAGCTCTTTTAGCGGGTTTGAAAATCATCCCGCTAATTGACATCCAGCCATCGGTTCCTTACATCAGCAGTAGTATTAATTCCGCCGCGGCGCTCATGGAGAATCCAATGCTTGGTCTGAAAACAATTGCCCGCCAGTTTTTCGGATCAGTCAATGACCGCAAGCTGCGTGCTTATCTCTCGCGAGTTGAAAAAATCAACGCGCTTGAGCCAGAATTTCAAGCCCTCAGCGATGACGCGCTGAAAGCCAAAACCGCCGAATTCAAACAACGTCTTGCCGACGGGGCAACCCTCGATAGCTTGCTGGAAGAAGCCTTTGCCGTCGTGCGCGAAGCCGCATTACGGGCACTGGGCCAACGCCCCTATGACGTGCAGTTGGTTGGTGGCATGGTGTTGCACGATGGCAAAATCTCAGAAATGAAAACCGGTGAGGGGAAAACCCTTGTCGCCACATTACCATGTTATTTGAACGCGCTGACCGGTAATCCAGTGCATGTGGTAACAGTGAATGATTATCTGGCCCAGCGCGACGCCGATTGGATGCGCGCCGTGCACGAAAAGCTCGGCCTCACTGTAGCCTGTATTGTTAATGATTTGGACGACGTCGAGCGCCGCGCCGCTTATAGTGCTGATATCACCTATGCCACGAATAATGAGCTGGGCTTTGATTATCTGCGCGACAATATGAAATATGCCATCGCCGAAATGAGCCAACGCGGTCACGCTTTTGCGATTGTCGATGAGGTTGATTCAATTTTGATTGATGAAGCCCGAACCCCGCTGATTATCTCTGGCCCATTGGATGACCGCTCAGATTTATACATATCGGTTGATAAAATCATTCCGGCCTTGAGCGATGCCGATTATGAACTCGACGAAAAAACCCGCACCGTCAATTTGAGCGAAGAAGGCAATGAGCATGTCGAAAGCCTATTGCGCGACGCCGGATTATTGGATGCCGACTCGTCAATTTATGACATTCAAAATATTTCCATCGTGCATCACGTTACCAATGCGCTGAAAGCCCATCGCCTGTTCCAAAAAGACCGTGACTATATTGTCCGCGGCTCGGGCGCTCAGGGGCAAGTGGTGATTATTGACGAATTTACCGGCCGAATGATGGATGGCCGACGCTTCTCGGATGGACTGCACCAAGCTTTGGAAGCCAAGGAAGCGGTCGCCATTCAACCAGAAAACCAGACGCTGGCCTCCATCACTTTCCAGAATTATTTCCGGCTTTATGACCGCCTGTCTGGGATGACGGGTACCGCCTTAACTGAGGCCGAAGAATTTATGGATATTTACGGCCTTGATGTGGTCGAAATTCCAACCAATACTGATATCGCGCGGATTGATGAAGACGATGCGATTTATCGCACAGCGGCCGAAAAATCTGCCGCCATTGCTGATTTGGTTGTCGACTGCCAAGAGCGCGGGCAACCGGTTTTGGTCGGCACCACAAGTATCGAAAAATCCGAGGCCCTATCGGCCATTTTGAAAGCCCGCAAAGTCAAACATAATGTGTTGAACGCGCGCTATCATGAACAAGAAGCCACCATCGTGGGCCAAGCCGGTGTCCCCGGCGCGGTGACCATTGCCACGAATATGGCGGGGCGTGGTACGGATATTCAATTGGGCGGCAATGTCGAATTGCGCCTGCAGCAAGAGTTAGAAGGCCTGAGCGGCGCGACACGCGACAAAAAACAGGCTGAGATTGAAGCCGAGATTGAGGGGCTTAAGAAACAAGCACTGGAAGCTGGCGGGCTATGCGTCATAGGCACAGAACGCCATGAAAGCCGCCGTATCGACAATCAGTTGCGCGGCCGTTCGGGTCGTCAAGGCGACCCGGGGCGCTCGTGTTTCTTCCTCAGCCTCGAAGATGACCTGATGCGTATTTTCGGCACCGACCGCATGGACAGTATGTTGAAACGACTTGGCTTGAAAGAAGGCGAGTCGATTGTTCACCCATGGATAAATAAGGCATTGGAGCGGGCACAACAAAAAGTCGAAGCGCGCAATTTTGATATTCGTAAAAACATTCTCAAATATGATGATGTGATGAACGATCAGCGCAAAGTGGTGTTTGAACAGCGCATTGACTTTATGCAGGCGCAAGGCATTGACGAAACAATCATCAATATGCGCCATCAGATTATTGATGAATTGATCGAAACCCATATCCCAGCCCGCGCCTATGCCGAACAATGGGACATGGATGGCTTGCACGAGCAAGTGCTCGATATTTTCAACCTCGACCTGCCCTTTGCCGATTGGGCCAAAGACGAGGGCATTGCCGAGGAAGAAATGTCGACACGTCTTTATGAGGCGACCAATTTGGCCGCCGCCGCCCGAGCGACGCAAATCGGCCCAGAGCTGATGCGCGAAGTTGAAAAATCAATTCTGCTGCAAACTCTCGACCACCATTGGCGCGAGCACATTATTACGCTTGAACATTTGCGCCAGATTGTCGGTCTGCGCGGCATGGGCCAGCGCGACCCGCTATCAGAGTTCAAGCTCGAGGCATTCACCCTGTTTTCTGATCTTCTGGCCGAATTGCGCACCGATGTGGTGCGTTATGTAATGCGCGTGCAGGTCGAGACCAAACCACCGGCACTTGAGACCCCGGAGATACAAGCCCCAATGCCCGCAGAAGCGGCAGGCGCGGCTGGCGACACTCAAGATTGGGGCAAGGTTTCACGCAATGCGCCGTGTCCTTGTGGCTCAGGCAAAAAATATAAGCACTGTCACGGCGCCGTTTAAATCTGCATTTCATTTGTCCTGACGCGGATTATCTCTTTATACTCAAAAGCCATTGGCGCGCGTGGCGGGTCGGCAAATCCTATGAATGTCGAGGAGAGGGTCTATGAGTATTGAAAAACTTACCATCACAACTGATGAGGCCCTGCGCGCGCGCATTGCGCAACGCATCGCCGATTATCAATGGTTTGCCGCGCCGCAATTGGCTGACGCCGAAGACCCTTGGGCTTATGGCACTGATGCCGCCTATTTAAAATCCTTGTGCGATTATTGGCTCAATGACTATCGCTGGGAAGACACGCTGGCCGAGCTCAATAAATTTAACCATTTCACCGCGCAGATTGAGGATATGTCGATTCACTTCATCCATGAGCCCGGCTCAGGATCTAATCCGCGCCCGCTTTTAATGACCCATGGTTGGCCTGGATCGATTTACGAATTTTTACAAGTCATTGAACCCCTTGCTCACCCTGAACGGTTTGGCGGCGATGCCGAAGATGGCGTCACCGTCATTTGCCCGTCCATGCCGGGATATGGCTTTTCTAGCAAACCAGCGCGCCCGATTGGGCCGAAGCGCACGGCGGCGCTATGGGACAAGTTAATGCGCGAGCAATTGGGTTTTGACACATATATCGCTCAGGGCGGCGACTGGGGTAGCGTCATCACCGCGCTCATCGGCCTCAACCACAGCCCCGCTAAAGGCGGCGGCTGCACGGCCATTCACATAAATATGTATGGGCTGCGCGGGGCCGAAACACCGCAGACTGAAGAAGAAATTAAATGGGCCGAAAACGCCGGCGCCACCATGCAAGCCGAGGGCGCTTATCTGCAATTGCAGGGCACCAAGCCGCAGTCTTTGGCCTTTGCGATGATGGATAGTCCGGTCGGCACAGCCGCTTGGATTATTGAAAAATTCCATGGCTGGAGCGATAATTTCGGGGCTGATGGGCGGCGCAATATCGAGCACCGCTTCAGCAAGCATCAACTATTGTCGAATGTGATGATTTATTTAATGACCGGCACTTTTGCCACCTCGGTTTGGTTTTATCGCGGCTTTTTTGAAGAACTGCCGTTCATTGGCGAAGGAGAAAAAGTTGACGTGCCTGTCGGCATTGGCAATTTTGCCGAACCCTATATCACCTTCCCGCCCCGCCGCATGGTCGAACAAAGCTATAATGTCGTGCATTGGAGTGATTTTGATAAGGCCGGTCATTTTGCCGCCCTTGAAGATGGCCCGCAATTTGTTGCCGAGGTCCAGAGTTTTTTGAAAAAACTTTAAGCCCCGATTCAAACGATACCCGACCCTAGACGATGCCAGTGCGTCCCATATCGAGAAATTTTTGCCGCCGCTGATCAATTAAATCGCGCGCCGATAAAGAGGCCATTTGCGCCAGTTCTTCGGAAACCGCCATGCCAACATCGGCCATCATACGCTCTCGGTCGCGATGAGCGCCGCCAAGCGGCTCGCGCAAAATGCGGTCAATCACGCCAAGTTTAGACAAATCTTGCGCCGTCACTTTCAAGGCCGCGGCTGCTTGGTCGGCTTCCGATGAAGAGCGCCATAAAATAGAAGCGCAGGCCTCAGGTGAAGCCACCGTATAAATTGAGTGTTCCAACATCACAATGCGACTGGCTGTTGCCAGAGCCAACGCCCCGCCAGAGCCGCCTTCGCCAATAATCACCGACACGAAGGGCACGCCAATTTGCAAGCATTTGTCTGTGCACCGCGCAATCGCTTCAGATTGTCCGCGTTCCTCAGCGCCAATGCCGGGATAAGCACCCGCCGTGTCGACCAAAGTCACCACGGGCAAGTTAAAACGCTCGGCCATATCCATTACCCGAATGGCTTTGCGATAACCTTCTGGTCGGGCCATGCCGAAATTATGTTTTACGCGGGCCTGCGTATCAGCGCCTTTTTCATGCCCCAAAACCGCCACCCGCTGGCCTTGCCAACGGCCAAGACCCGCGACAATGGCATGATCTTCAGAAAACAAACGGTCGCCCGATAAAGGAACAAAATCTTCGACCAGCGCCTTAATATAATCGCTGCAATGCGGGCGCATGGGATGGCGCGCAACTTGCGTTTTCTGCCACGCGTCGAGATTGCCATAGAGCTTTTCAATTTGCTGGCTGACCTTGCCTTCGAGTTTGTGAATCTCTTCGATAATATCCACGCCGCCGGATTCTTTGCCGACGCTGCGCAATTCGCGAATCTGCCCCTCGAGAGCAGCAATTGGTTTTTCAAATTCCAGATAGGTTTGCATGTATTCTTTATACTCCAAGCGGGCAGCGATAGGCAGTCATTTTCTTGATTATTTTACACCTCTTCATCGGCAGATAAAGACGTGCGATTTGCAAGTGGGTGGGCTTGGTCGAGCAATCGCCTTTTGCGCTCATCCAAAACCGCCGTGTAAATCTGTGTCGTCGAAATATCGGCATGGCCAAGCATTTGCTGCACGGCGCGCAGATCTGCTCCATGTTCGACCAAATGGGTCGCAAAAGCATGGCGCACCACATGCGGCGATAATTTTTTTTCAGAAATGCCCACCACTGCGCCAAGCTGCAATAGAATTTGCGCCAATCTTTGCCGCGTCAAATAACCCTGTCGGCTACGACTAGGAAATAAAAATGCTGACGCAGCCAATGGTTTTTGCTCATCACGCCATGCCAGCCAGTCAGCCAGTGCCCTTTGCGCCGGTGGCGACAATGGCACCATGCGTTCGCGCCCGCCCTTACCGCGTACAATAATCACCGGTTGCGCTTGCTGAATGCCAGCGCGCGGCAGGCTAACCAATTCGCTGACCCGCAAGCCCGAGGCATAAAGAATTTCAATCAAGCAAATACTGCGCAATTTATCGCCCTGCTCTGCGTGTGTGCGGGCTGGCAGATTATGCGCGGCGCCGATCAAGGCTTCAGTTTCCGCCAAGGATAATAATTTCGGCAACGGCCGCACCGTCGCCGGTCGGGCAATATTTTCCGAGGGGTTTTGCGATCGAATATCCTCAATCAAAAGGAATTTGAAGAAATGCCGCATGCTCGACAAATGCCGTGCGGCGCTTGAGGCGGCCATTTTTTCAGACGATAAATGCGCCATAAAGTCAGACAAACCGGCAGCCTCAACGGTGAGAAAATCATCGCCGCGCGGCGTCAAGAACTTACCCAAACGGGTGAGGTCGCGGCGATAGGCAGCAATTGTGTGCGCCGAAGCACCGCGCTCAGCCGCCATCATATCGAGAAATAAATCAATTTGTCCGAGCATATTTGGCGTCATCTCAGCCATTGCTATTCCTCGAGCCGGCCGAGCGCGTCGAAATCAATCAAAGGCAAATTATCCGACCACTCAAATTCCCGGCTCAGCGTCCTCATGGTCTCATCGCGCAATTCTTGCGACAAAGAGAAATCGGTCGCCGCGACATCGGTTGGTGCCAGATTGGCCAAAATCAGCGCATTGCTGTGCGATGGCAGCAAATCTATATAGGCCAGCGCTAATAATTCGCGGGCAAGAGCAATCGCTTCTTGGTTGAGCCCAGCCTGACGCAGAGCCATCAAAACAGCGATAATGTCCTGACGCGTCCATTGCGCGGCTGGCTGCTCGGCCATATCGGCGGTGATCGCCAATATCAAATCGCCAATCCATTTATCAGACGCCAGTTTTAGCCATCTTTGGGCGCGCGCTGAAGGCTTATCTAATGCGAAATCTGTGGCCATGTCATCGCTCGGCTGGAAGCCCAACCCCTTCAGCACGCTGACTTCGAGGCGCAGATAATCACTGACTGGCTTCGCACTTGCTGCCAAGCCGCTATCAATCGCCTGCCAGTCAATCAACGGGCCACTTGAAGCGGCAAAACCCGCATCAAGCGACGCCGGTTCAATTTGCTGTTGTGCCGGTGAAGCGACCTCATCCTCCGGCGCCGCAACTTCCGCCCGCACATCGTCGAACTCACCTTCAGGCAAGGTCTCAGAGGTGGTTTCAGCCAAATTAAGTACTGGCAAATCAGGCAGGGTAAAATCTGCTTGAGACAGGCTGAATAAGCGTTGCGATGTTGGGGCCATGGAGGCTGAATTCATCCAATAAAGTCGATTGGCCGCCTCACTGGCACTAATCATCACCAAAGCTGGCAATAATATCGCCTGTGTCGGGGCGTCGATTAATTCCACAGTTGTGAGGGCGTTAAGCTGACCGGACAATGCCCAAACCATGTCGCGCCATACACCCTTATCGAGGGCTTGGCGCAAGTAGAAAGCCATCACTCGCGGGCGTGCATTAAGCGGCGTCCGATCAATTTGTTGCACGCTACTTGCAATAAAAATGGGTAGCGGCATTTCAGATGTCTGCGCTGGCGAATGGGCCGGAAAATATTCGGAAAAATCAATCCGCTGTCCCAATTGCGTCATGCGCAGGGCGGCTTTTTGACCATGGGCTAAATTTCGAACTGCCACTTGCGCGCGCACTAGGGGTGTTTGCCGCTCATCGGCCGCCACCGCCGCCAAAAGATAGGCCGGAATAATATTGTCGTCGACGGGCAGCGCTTGGCCGGCGAGACGCAAAAGCGCAATCTGCATGGCGGTTAATTCAGCCGGTAAGATAATCACTGGTTGCTCTTCGGCAGATGCTGGCACAGGCTCGCGAGTCTCGGCAGCTTCACCCGACTGCTCAGCCGCCATCTCAGCAACCGCATTTTGCGCTTTCAACTGGCTTTGGCTAGTGACTTTTATTGGCGCTTTGGTTGACAGTAAAAACGCCAGGTCGCGGAACAAAACATCATCGGCCAATATTTTTTCATTCAACTCAATGGCCAGAGCCGCTTTCGCATCGTCGCCATCGCGCAAATGGCAGTAAATCGTCAATTGCAAAAAAAAGTCGCGCGTCGCGCGGCGGTTGTCGGCTTGCCGCTGTGGGCTTGTCTGGGCGCAGGCAGCGGCGTCATCACCCTGCCCTAAATGCGCCAGAATTTTTGCCTTTAAGGCCAAAGCGTCGCGCGCATCAATGCCAGTTAAGACAGCCAAATCAAGCACTGATTGGGTGTCGCCAATAGCCAAAAAGCGGTTCAAGCGCGAGACTGTCCAGCTGGTGCCCTGGGTTGATCCAATCGGTGCCGCAGTCGCCGAACGATGCAGCCGACGCTCCAATTGGCGCAATGCTGATAGATGATGATGTTTCGGCAAACGGGCCATTAAGTCGCCGACGAAATTCAATCGCGCACCCTGCCAAAGAGGCCCACCAAAGCCAAATTCCAAACCAACTGGCGCATCTTCCAAAGCACCCAATTGGCCGACCTGTACAATTTGCGTTTCTGACCCAGGCAAAGCGGCGACGGCGCGCACGGCCCGCGTCATTTGTCGGGCAGCAACACGCGGCGCCAATTTTGTTTCCGCATTGCGCGCCTTGCCCTCATTGTCACCAACCGCTTGGCGCATGGGTGCCGGAATAATATCCAAAGGCGCGCGCATGGCATAAGGCAGGCTATCTTGCGCCAGCGCCGGTGACGCTAGGAAAATAAGCGCTAAAAAGACAGCTTGCCTAACGGGCAAATTGCTCATTATCTAGCACCTCGACGGCAGTTTCTCTCTTTGGTTCAACGGCTTGGGCGAAAAAAATTAAACCACCAACCAATAAAACGAGAACAATGGTAATAATCGACGACAGTTTGAACCCCATGGGAACCTCCACTGAATTTATGATTCTTCCTGCACTATATCAGCTTTGCGGCAGAAACTGGGCAGCTTTGTCGGCTGACGGCAATAATCATGCCACTGCAGCACGCTAGACGCGACAGGCTTTTAACATTACACATTTATAGATGAGTAAAAATTCTAAGGCCGTAAAAATCAAATTTAATGTGACCTGCCCGATTGTTCTGATTGGCATGATGGGCGCGGGCAAGTCAAGTTTGGGCAAACGGCTGGCCAGTGAATTGAAATGTCGGTTTCGCGACGCCGATGACGAAATCGAAAAAGCTGCTGGCATGAGCATTGCTGAAATTTTTGACAAACACGGAGAAGCGGCGTTTCGCGACGGCGAACAACGCGTCATTGCTCGCCTGTTGCAAGATGGCCCGCAAGTGCTGGCGTTGGGCGGCGGGGCTTTTATCAACCCAGACACGCGCGCCTTGATTGAACAATCTGCCGTCTCTTTATGGCTTGATGTGGATCTCGATGAATTAGTGCAGCGGGTGAACCGCAATCTGGGCAAACGCCCCCTGCTGGTCGGCACAGACGTGCGCGCCAAATTAAGCGAGCTGAATGCGCAGCGCCGGCCGATATATGAATTGGCTGATTTGCAGGTCAATATTTCGCGCACTGATGCGCGCGCCAGCATTAAAGATATTAAAAAAGCCTTGGCCACGCGCTTCGAGCCAGTGGCTGAGCCGCGTAAAAGCAAGACCTAACGCTGGACAAAGGCCTATGATTTGCTTTAAGCGAAAGATATGAGTGCAACACAATCATCATCCGAAACTGCCACCGAAACGCAGACCGTGCGCGTCGACTTGGCCGCACGCGCCTATGACATTCATATTGGCCGCGGGCTTTTACAAAATAGTGCCCACTATATTGCCCCGCTTTTGAAGCGCCCACGCGTGGCCATTGTCACCGATACTCAGGTTGCAAGCCATCATTTGCCGACCCTGCAAAAAGCCCTAACCGAGGCTGAAATTGCTCATGAAACAGTGATTATTGAAGCCGGTGAGGCCAGCAAATCATTTGCCCAGCTGGAAGCTCTATGCGGCCAATTAATTGATTTTGAAATCGAACGCGACGACTGCATTATCGCCCTTGGCGGCGGTGTGATTGGCGATTTGACCGGCTTTGCGGCGGCAATTTTGCGGCGCGGCACGAGGTTTATTCAAATTCCGACCAGCCTTTTGGCGCAAGTCGATAGTTCCATTGGCGGAAAAACAGCGATTAATGCCGGGCAAGGCAAAAATCTGATTGGTGCCTTCCATCAGCCCGACTTAGTCTTGGCCGACACGGATGTTCTGGCCAGCCTCCCGCACCGGCAAATAATCGCTGGTTATGCCGAGATTGTAAAATATGGCGCCTTGGGCAATGCCGATTTCTTTGACTGGCTGGACGATAATCAGCAAGCCGTGTTGACGCTCGAAGCTGGCCCCGTGGCCCATGCTGTGGCTGAAAGCTGCCGCGCCAAAGCCGCCATTGTGGCGCGTGATGAGCGCGAATCCGGCGAGCGCGCTTTGTTAAACCTTGGCCATACATTTGCCCATGCGTTTGAAAAATTGACCCATTACAGTGACGCCCTTTTGCATGGCGAGGCGGTAGGCTTTGGCATGGTTTTGGCCTTTGCCCTTTCGGCGGCGCGCGGAGATTGCGCGCCAGCGGATGCCGAACGGGTCAAAACCCACATGCAAAAAGCCGGTCTGCCAATTGCCATGGCACAAATCGGCAATGGCAACTTTGGCGTCAACGCCTTGATTGAGGCGATGCGGCAGGATAAAAAAATGCAAGCTGGAACCATGCGTTTTATTTTGGCCCGCGCCATTGGTAACGCTTTTGTCACTGATACGGTAACCGATGACGAATTACGCGGCTTTCTCATCGCGCAAGGAGCGCAGGCCTAATGGGGCAATTTGATTTCAGCATTCTGTGGGTTGCTGGCGTTATCATCGTTCTGCTGGTTTTTTCCGGCTTTCTATCTGGGTCAGAAACCGCCCTGACCGCGACCAGCAAGGCACGGATGATGCGTATGCGCAAAAGAAACCGCCGTCGGGCGCGCTGGGTAATCGCGCTTTTAGACCAAAAAGAACGCCTGCTGGGTGCCATTTTATTGGCCAATAATGCCGTCAATATTCTCGCTTCCGTGCTGGCGACGGCGCTTTTTTTGCGCCTATTTGGCGAGGCTGGCATGGTCTATGCAACCTTAATGATGACCGCGCTCGTGGTTATTTTTGCCGAAGTGCTGCCAAAAACCTATGCCATTTTAACGCCTGATTTGACGGCTCTAAGGGCCGCCGGGCCTTTGCGTATTTTGGTCATTATTTTGGCGCCATTCACCCGCATGTTGAGCATTATCTCACGGTTTATTCTGCGCCTCGCCGGTTTCACCGATGAAGACGCTGGGCGCTTATTGCCAGCCCATGAAGAAATTCGTGGCGCTATTGATTTGCACCATCAAGAAGGCAGTGTGCATAAGGGCGACCGCGATATGTTGGGCGGCATTCTCGACCTTGGCGATACGCGGGTTGAAGAAATTATGATTCACCGCAAATCCATGGTGATGATTGATGGCGATCTGCCGAGCGAAGATATTGTCAAAGCCGTGCTTGAAAGCCCCTATACGCGGTTTCCGCTATGGCGCGATGAACCGGAAAATATTATCGGCATGCTGCACACAAAAGACCTTTTGCGCGCCCTCGCCACCAGCCCAACTGGCGCTGTCGGTCTGGATATTGCACAATTGACCAGCGAGCCATGGTTTGTGCCCGAAACTACGCTTTTGGGCGAGCAGCTCAATGCTTTCCGCAGCCGCAAATTGCACCTCGCCCTCGTCGTCGATGAATATGGCGCCTTAATGGGCATGGTGACCATGGAAGATATTTTGGAAGAAATCGTTGGCGAGATTGACGATGAGCATGATTTACCATCCAGCCTCTTGCGCAAACGCGGCGACGGCACATTGGAAATTTCCGGCAGTTTGAGCATTCGTGACCTCAATCGCGAAATGGGCTGGTCATTGCCTGATACGGAAGCCAGCTCAATCGCTGGCTTGATTATCCACGAAGCGCGCTCAATTCCTGATGTTGGCCAAGTTTTCGAATTTCACGGTCTACGCTTTCGGATTATGAGCAAACAGCGCAATCAGATTTTGCAAATCCGCATCACCCGCCCGCAAGCCTAACCTCTACCTATGCGCCTTTAGGCTTCAGACGCCGCCTCTTCAGGGGTTTTTAGCTTCATCGCCAGCGCGTGAACCGGGCCAGCCAGTTCGTCACTCAGCAGCTCCATAACGGCGCGTTGGCGGGCCAATCGGGGCTGGCCAACAAAGGCTTCTGAAGTGATTTTCACACGAAAATGGGTCTCCCCTTCAGGCCGTGTGCCACTATGGCCAGCGTGCAAATGCGACTCGTCAATAACCTCTAAATGCGATGGCGCAAAGGCTGTTGTCAGTTTTTCAATCAGTGTCTCGCGAACCATCTTCGAACTCCTATTTGATTTTGCTTGTATTTGGCGTATATCAAGGCTCAGAAGAAGCACTAAACCATGCGTTTTTCTGATACAATTTTTTTTTACCAATTTATGATGACCGCATGAACTTGAATTCGAAATATTTTGACAGTATCCGCGCTTCCAAGCGCACAGAAACTGTTGTCAAAGCAGAAAAGAAATGCGACTGGCCGGCGTGTGACGAAAAAGCCGGTTACCCTGCCCCTGCCAGTCCGGGCGAGCAGGGCAAACGCACATTCTGCTTTGCTCATATTCGCGAATATAACAAAAGCTATGATTTTTTTGAGGGCATGTCGGACGACGATATTGAAAACTATCGCCGCGCCGCCTCAACCGGCCACCGGCCTACATGGTCAATGGGCACACGCCGCGCCAAAGGCATCAAAGAAGGCGATTGGCAATTTGATGACCCGCTTGAAATCATGAACCATGCTGGCCCAATTAAAGGCGAGACCCGCCGCGCGCCGCGTGTATCAACCGGCCAAAAACGGGCGCTGGAAATCCTCGACCTCGAAGCGTCGGCTACGCCAGAAGATGTGCGCAAACGCTATAAGCTTTTGGTCAAAAAATATCACCCTGACGCCAATGGTGGCGAGAGGAAATATGAAACCCAATTGCAAAAGACCATCCAAGCGCATGATTATCTAAAAGCTTCTGGCTTTTGTTAGTCATCTATTTTTGCTACCACTTGCAATTCATTTTAAGGCCGCAGGCGCGGCAATCGGGAGAAAGTTATGAGTGAAGCTGTAAAAGCCAATACAAACGCGCAAGACCACCAGGGGCCAATGCCCGATATGCCGGACACGCAAGTTTCGGCGCGCGAGGTTTTTGGCGTTGATATTGATATGCAAGTGCCTGCTTTTTCCGAAGCCAGCCAATATGTGCCGGATTTGGACGAAGATTATTTGTTCGACAAAAACACCACAATGGCTCTACTTGCCGGTTTCGCCCATAATCGTCGGGTGATGGTGCAGGGCTATCACGGCACAGGTAAATCGACACATATTGAACAAGTCGCGGCGCGGTTGAACTGGCCATGTGTGCGCATCAATCTCGACAGCCATGTCAGCCGTATTGATTTGGTCGGTAAAGACGCGATTGTCTTGAAAGACGGTAAACAAGTCACCCAATTCCAAGAAGGCATGTTGCCTTGGGCGCTGCAAAACCCAGTGGCTTTGGTGTTTGATGAATATGATGCGGGTCGCCCTGATGTGATGTTCGTGATTCAGCGTGTGCTCGAAGTCGCTGGTAAACTGACCCTGCTCGACCAAAACAAAGTTATCCGCCCACATGCTGGCTTCCGTATGTTTGCCACCACCAATACGATTGGTTTGGGCGACACATCTGGCCTGTATCACGGCACCCAGCAAATCAACCAAGGCCAAATGGACCGTTGGAATATTGTCACCACGCTGAACTATCTGCCGATTGAGCGCGAAACTGACATCGTCCACGCCAAAGCCTTAGGTTATGAAGGGGCTGAGGGGCGCGAGAAAATCAACGCCATGGTGCGGGTTGCCGACCTCACGCGTTCGAGCTTTATCAATGGCGATATCTCGACCGTGATGAGCCCACGTACCGTGCTGACATGGGCCGAGAACGCCGCTATTTTTGGCGATATTGGCTTTGCCTTCCAAGTCACTTTCTTGAACAAATGCGACGAATTGGAACGCGCCACTGTGGCCGAATTTTACCAGCGTTGTCTCGGCGATGACTTGCCAGACAGCGCGATTAGCGTTTTGGCCAGCAATTAAGGCGACTATATGAGCGAAACCAGCCCCGTCGAAGATTTCAAACGTGCGCTCACACAGACCATGCGGTCGATTGCGGATGAAAGCGAACTGGTTGTCAGTTTTGGTTCGGAAACCCCGAGCCTGAACGGCCTTCGGGCGCGCCTGCCGCAACCAGCGCGCGATTTGCCGCTCGCCGATAAGCAAAATGTGCGTGGTCAATCGGATAGTTTCGCTCTCAAATTGGCGCATCATAATGCTGACATCAGCAACCGTTTGGCGCCCAGTGAAAGCGAAGCGCGGGCACCATTTGACGCCGCAGAAATGGCCCGTTGCGAGTCGATTGGCGCGCGCGACATGGCCGGCATTGCAGCCAATATTCAACATATGCATGATACGCGCTGCCAAAAATTAGGCTATCGCGCCAATATGACACGCGATGACGCTCCGCTTGAAGAAGCGCTGGGCTTTATGGTCCGCGAGCGCCTCACCGGCATCGCCCCGCCGACTTCGGCTGAAGGCGTGGTTGCCGCTTGGCGGGCATGGATTGATGAGCGCGCCGGTGACAATCTTGGCAAGCTTGAATCGGCCATTGACGACCAACAGGCCTTTGCCAATTTAACCCGCGATATTCTCGCCGATCTCGGCCTGACCAGCTCCGGCTCTGAGAGCGAACAAGGCGACGGCGAAGAAGGCGACGGCCAAGACGGCGAAGACGGCCCGCAAGAGGGCGAAGGTGGTCAAGCCGAGAGCCAAGAAGGCATGTCGGCCGATGACATGGAGCTTGGTGACGCCGAAATGGAAGAAGGCGACGAGACCACCGTGCAAATGGATGGCGAGGAAGTCGACGGCGAAAGCGATGGCGAGGAAGCCGGTGAAGCGGCCCAACCCTATGCCCCCGATGGTGCACTGAACCCAGAAAAATCTGCTTACAATGTTTATACGTCGAAATTCGACGAGACCATTGAAGCGGAAGAATTATGCGACATTGAAGAATTGACGCGTTTGCGCGCCTATCTCGACCAGCAATTGCAGCAAATGCAAGGCGTGGTGTCGCGCTTGGCAAATCGGTTGCAGCGCCGCTTGCAAGCCAAGCAAAACCGCAATTGGGAATTTGACCTCGAAGAGGGTTATCTTGACCCAGCGCGTCTGTCGCGCATCATTATGGATCCGATGCAACCGCTGTCCTATAAAATGGAAAGCGACACCAAATTCCGCGATACAGTGGTCACGCTATTGATTGATAATTCCGGCTCAATGCGCGGGCGTCCGATTACTGTGGCGGCGATGAGCGCTGATATTCTCGCACGCACGCTGGAGCGTTGCAATGTGAAGACCGAGATTCTTGGCTTCACCACCCGCGCCTGGAAAGGCGGCCAAGCGCGTGAAATCTGGATGGCCAATGGCAAGCCCGGCCACCCTGGTCGCTTGAATGATTTACGGCACATAATTTACAAATCAGCCGACGCCCCGTGGCGGCGCGCACGGCGCAACCTCGGCCTGATGATGCGCGAGGGCCTGCTGAAAGAAAACATTGATGGTGAGGCGCTTATTTGGGCCCATAATCGGCTATTGGCGCGACCTGAGCAGCGCCGCATCCTCATGGTTATCTCGGATGGGGCGCCCGTTGATGACAGCACGTTGAGTGTGAATGCCGGCAATTATTTGGAAAAACATTTGCGCAATGTCATTGAAGATATCGAAACCCAATCACCGGTCGAACTTATGGCGATTGGTATTGGCCATGATGTGACGCGCTATTATCGGCGTGCTGTCACCATTGTCGACGCCGAACAATTGGGCGGCGCCATGACCGATAAATTGGCCGAATTATTCGACGAAGAAGGCGATAAAAAGAACGTTAAAGGCATGAATACTGGCGCCTTAAAAGCTGGCAGTTCACGAGGCCAAGCGCCGAGTGTTGGCGGCGCTAGCCGAGGTGTACGCACCGCCGCTACGCCGGTTCGCGGAGCTGGCAGATAATAAAAAAGCCGATCTTGCGACCGGCTTTTTAACGTCACTAAATTTATAAAATTAAGCAGAAACGGTTTCTGTTTTCGCCAGCACCTGCTTTTTCAGCTTCAGTGCTTTGGATGACAATTGTTTGTCAGCTGCATTCAACAAAAATGCGTCAATGCCGCCGCGATGCTCAACTGAGCGCAGCGCATGCGTGCTAATACGGAAACGAAGGGCGCGACCCAAAATTTCGCTTGGCAGGCTTACTTGCTGCAAATTCGGCAGAAAACGACGCCGCGTTCTGTTCAACGCGTGGCTCACATTATTGCCGCTCATCACGCCTTTGCCTGTCAGTTCACATACTCGTGACATGGTCACTCTCCGTTTAATTGCAGGGTGCTGGCACCCAAAAATAAAGCAGGCAAGGTTTGCCCTCGCCATTCAAGCCCTTGATATAGAAAAATGCCCTCGCAGCGTCAAGCAGGTTTTCACTTTGATTGACGATAATCGGCCAAATCAGCCTTATTTGCTCAAGAAATCTTCTGATTGGTGATTTTGAAGATACCGCTACCGCTCATCACCGGCCCATCGGGCCCATTCAATAGCCCGCTGACGAATCCGGTGCGCTTGGTGGTGCGTGTACACGTGCCACTGGTTTCCAGCCATGTGCCCAATTTACCCGGTGCCAAAAAGTCGAAATTAAAAGTCATTGACGGGGTAAATTGCGCGCCATCAAGGGCGGCGTGCAAAATAAAGGCTAGTCCGGTATCCATAATCGTCATCATCATGCCGCCGTGGCAAATGCCCATCGGATTGCACATATGCGGCAATACCTCAAAGCCGATTTGCGGCATATCGCCATTGTCGCGCGTGTAAAGCGGCCCAATATGGCTCATGAAATCTGGCTTATCATTGCCCAGACGCTTGCCAATATCGAGCAGCTCCCAGCCCTCAGGAATAGACATGGCGGCGCCTATTTATTGGGGCCAAGGAAGCCAAATAAGGTTCCCGCAACTTTGCGAATTTGAATTTCTTCCGACCCTTCGGTAATCCGATAACGTCGGTGATGGCGGTAAATATGTTCAAATGGTTTATGCCGCGAATAGCCCAAACCACCATGCACTTGCATCGCTTGATCAGCCGCATTACAGACCAGACGATTGGCGCGGTAATTACACATAGAAACTTTATCAGACAAATGAATGGCGACATCTGGTTTCGACATTTTATCCATTTGCGCCGCTGTTTTATAAACCAGATTGCGGATCATTTCGCATTCTGTGTGCAATTCGGTCAGCGGAAACTGAATCGCCTGATTAACCGCCAGAGGCTTGCCAAAAGGCTTGCGCTGCTTGGCATAGGCGACGCTCTCATTGATGCAATATTGCGCTGCGCCAACGCCAGAAGCGGCTTGGCGGATACGGTTTTCATGGACGAAATGCTGCGCCAACATCAAGCCATTTTCGGCTGGGCCAAACATCGAACTATTGGGCACCCAGACATTTGTCAGAGAAATCCGTGGATGATCGGTTGGCATGTTGAAAGTCCATAAATATTCTTCAACTTCAAAGCCCGGCGTTGCACTTGGCACCAATAGACAGCTAATGCCTTTCGCTGCCCCGTCGTCACCAGAAGTGCGGGCAAAAATCATCGCATAATTGGCAACGTGCATGCCGGTGGTCCACATTTTTTGCCCATTAATCAACCAACCATCGACGCCGTCCCGGGTTTCCGGCACAGCGCGGGTTTCCATCCAAGTCGCATCTGACCCGTGATCAGGTTCAGTGAGGCCAAAGGCAACCCGATGAGTGCCGGCCAGCATGCCATTGATGAATTCATCTTTTTGGTCATCCGTGCCAAAATCGCGGAACATGAGAATTTGCGGGAAATTGCCGACAATCGAACTTTCATTTTGCAAATCATTGTGCAGCCCCAATCCCTTGGCAGCAAAATGTTCGCGGATAACGGCCATTGCCAAATTTGACCCATCCTGCCCGCCATATTCTTTTGGTAGACCAAATCGCAAATGGCCCGCCGCATCAGCTCGTCGGCGCATTTCGCGCAACAATTCTTCCCATTCCGGACGTGGTTGACCGTCATTGTCCCAATCGGTACGCGCATGTTCGCGACGATGGTCGAAAAACCGGTTATTATCATCCTGCATTTGCAGCGGTAAAATTTGTTCTTCAATAAACTTATCAAGCTCGGCCAAATAAGTCTGAATATCCTGCGGAATATCGAAATCCATAAAACTCTCCCTATCGGCAAAAATAATGGCTAGCTGCGAGACATTTGGCAATCTTTTTCGCAAAATTTATGTTTCTAGGGCTTTTTTGGCCTGTTCACAGACACAATATTTAGTCGTGAACGAAGCATGAAGGGCTACTATGTCAGCGATTCGGACACATTATGTTCTATAAATGTTTCATAATGTTCTATAAATGTTTCATAAATTGCTGATTCCCGTCATCAAACCCAGAATTATTGCGATTCGAAACCTAGCGATTCGCCGCGCTGGTGAAACGCCACTTGCCTAATGTGCCCCAACTGGCCATGTTAAGGTCATGTCAAAAACCGGTTTTTCTCCTTCTTTAAGAATTATCCTCGGGCCGACCAATACGGGTAAAACCCATTTGGCCTTAGAGCGTATGTTGGCCCATCAATCGGGCATGATTGGCCTGCCATTGCGGCTTTTAGCGCGCGAGGTTTACGACCGTTGTTTGGCTGGTCACTTCGGTCATATTCATCGGGCAGACGTCGCCCTGATTACTGGTGAAGAAAAAATTCTTCCGCCGAATGCGCGCTATTTCATTTGCACGACCGAAGCCATGCCAATCAGCCGCCAAGTTGAATTTGTTGCCATTGATGAATGCCAATTGGCGGCCGACCCGGAGCGTGGCCATGTTTTCACCGATCGCATTTTGCACGCGCGCGGCACCGCCGAGACCATGCTTTTGGGGGCCGGCACCATGGCCCCTATTTTATCGCGCCTGCTTGATAAGGTGACGATTGAGAGTCGCGAGCGTTTTTCACGCCTCAGCTTTGCCGGTTCGCAAAAGCTCTCTCGCCTGCCGCGGCGCAGTGCGGTGACGGCGTTTTCAGCCGATAATGTATATGCAATTGCTGAAATCATGCGCCAACAACGCGGCGGAGCAGCCGTGGTTATGGGGGGCTTGAGCCCGCGCACGCGCAATGCACAAGTGGCCATGTACCAGTCCGGCGAGGTCGATTTTTTAGTTGCCACAGATGCCATTGGCATGGGGCTAAATATGGATGTCGATCATGTCGCCTTTGCTCAGCGGCGCAAATTCGATGGCCGCCATCACCGCGAATTATCGCCCGCCGAATTGGCGCAAATAGCGGGACGCGCCGGCCGCCATAAGTCAGATGGCACTTTTGGTGTAACCGGCGACTTGGACCTTTTAGATGATGCGCTGGTCGAGCAAATTGAAAACCATGAATTCGAGCCGGTGAAAGGGCTGATGTGGCGCAATCCCAACCTTGATTTCGCCTCAATCACCGAGCTGCTGGCCAGCCTCGACCGGCCGGTGCCGCGCGATGGTCTGATTCGTGCACCAATTGCCGCCGATATGCAGGCGCTGAGCCTGTTGAGCCGTGATCCGACGACGTGCGATCTGGCCTATGATGAAGCCGGTGTGAGGCAATTATGGGAAGTGGCGCAAATTCCAGACTTCCGCAAAACCACCATTGGCGAACATAGTTCATTAATCGGCGAAATATTCAGCTTCTTACGCCGCGATACCGTCGTGCCCGAACATTGGTTGGCCGAGCGTATTGAACGATGCGACCGCAGCGACGGCGATTTGGACACATTATCCATGCGGCTGTCACATATCCGCAGTTGGACCTATATTGCCCAACGCACGCATTGGCTGGAAGACCCAGTGCATTTTCAAGAATTAAGTCGTGCGGTTGAAGACCGGCTATCAGACGCGCTACATGTTAAATTAATGGGGCAGTTTGTTGACCGCAAAGCCTCGGCATTAATGAAACGCCTACAGGGGCGGGAGGATGTGTCAGCAGTGATTGAAGACAATGGAGATATTTTAGTGGCGGAAGAGTATATGGGGCGAATAAATGGCTTACGGATCGAACGAGACCCGCGTTTACAGGGGGCCCCAGCTGGCACGGCGCGGGCGGCGGTTGAAAAAGCTGCCAGTCAGGCTCTTCGTGCTCGCGCCCAAGAATTAGCTAGTGCCGCTGATGATGCCTTTGAGCTGTCCGAAATTGGTGAAATTATCTGGCAACAAGCCGTGGTCGCGCAGCTGCATTTGCCGCTCGATGACAGCGACACGGCCAATCTGGCCTATTTATTGCCGCAAGCCCGCCTCTTGGCTGATGAGGCGCTGAATGGTGAAGCACGGCAATCGGCCGAAACTCGGTTGACCCAATGGTTGCGGGCTAAATTTGCCAGCGATTTGGCACCGCTCTTTGCCTTGCATGACGCCAAAGACCCCGACGGCCTCGCCCGTGGCTTGGCGTTTCAATTGGTTGAGCATAAGGGCAATATTGCGCGGCCTGACATCAGCGACCTTCTCGGCCGCCTCGACCAGCCGATGCGCGGCCAATTGCGTAAATTGGGTGTCCGCTTTGGCGCCTATAATGTTTTTCTGCCAGCCCTTTTGAAACCGGCGCCGGCTCGGCTTTTGGCGCTTATTGCCCTCATTGAAGAACAAAAAGGCGATCGGCAAAACGAGGCTTTGCAATCGCTGTTACACGCTCTGCCTGGCCCTGGTCTAACATCCGTGCCGCGTCAAAATTTACCGCCTCGCATCTATCGCGCCGCCGGATTTTACACAACCGAAAGCCGCGCCATTCGCCTTGATATGCTTGAGCGCCTCGCCGATTTAATTCGCCCGCTTTTGGAGGCAGATAAAGCCCGCCAAGGGTTTCAGGCCAATGAACAGATGATGTCGATCATGGGTTGCGGCGCGGCAGATCTGTCAGAAATTCTTACGGCGTTGGGTTATCAGTCTCATGAGGTAACGCCTGCGCCAGAAGCGGAACTAGTAGCAGAAGCTGCGCCAGACAGCGATGCGACGGACGATAAACCGGCGATTGCGCAAATTTTTTGGCGCCCCAAACCGCCGCGGCGCGCCCATAAGGCCAAGGGTAAAAAACCAGCTCAAGCTGGCGGCAAAAAGCCTGGCAATCAAAATAAGGCCGCCACACCACCGCCAAAACGACAAAAAAAAGCGGATCCGAATTCACCATTTGCGATTTTGCAATCGCTGTCTTTGGGGGCCACGGACAATAAAAAATCTGACGGATAAGCAATGACGCAACAATCTCCGCCTACCACCTCAGCCCCCATGCGGGCCGATAAATGGTTATGGCACGCGCGGTTTTTCAAAACCCGCACCCTTGCCACGCGGTTTGTTGGCAATGGCAACTTGCGCATTAACGCCACCAAGCAAACCCGCGCCAGCGCGCAATTGAGGGTTGGCGATGTCTTAGTGTTCGGCTTGAACGACCATATTCGCACCATTGAAGTGGTGGCTCTCAGCAGCCGACGCGGGCCTGCACCCGAAGCCCAAACTCTGTATATTGACCGTGACCCGCCACGCCCCAAAACAGCCGAGGAAAAAATTGCTTTTCGACCAAGTGGCAGTGGTCGACCAACCAAAAAGCAACGCCGACAAATAACCGCCTTTATCGACAAAAGCGTCGATGGCGACTAATTTTCTCTAAGCAATTGTAAGACGCGCCATAACAAGCTAAAAGCATGCTCATGCTTGATAGATTGAAAAAACTTTTTAACAGCCCCGTGACCAGCACCAGCGCCCCTGAAGCGGCTGATCGCCTACATGTGGCGGCCGCTGCCTTATTGGTGCGGGCGGCGCAAATTGACGGGCATATTGATGACGGTGAAGCAGCGCTCTTGAAACGCCTTATCGGCCCTTATTTTGGCCTCAGTGAAACCGAGGCACAAGAATTGCTGGAACAAGCCCATGCTGCCATTGATGCGGCCAATGACTTGTTTCAATTCACCCAATTGATTAATACCAATTTTGACGAAAGCCACAAACAAATGTTGATGCAATTGCTCTGGCAGATTGTGCTCAGCGATGGCGTGGTTGATGATTATGAAGCCAACTTGCTCCGCCGCGTGGCAGGGCTTATACATGTGAGCGACCAAGACGCAGGGGCAGCGCGCAAAGCGGCTGAAACTGCTCTAGCCGCGCAACAAGACTAAGATTAGGATTTTTCAATGACATATATTGTGACCGACGCCTGCATTAAATGTAAATACACAGACTGTGTTGAAGTCTGCCCAGTTGATTGTTTCTATGAGGGCGAGAATATGTTGGTCATTCATCCCGATGAATGCATTGATTGCGGCGTCTGCGAACCAGAGTGCCCGGCCGAGGCGATTAAAGCCGATACAGAACCGGGGCTTGAAAAATGGCTCGACCTGAACACAAAATATGCCGATATCTGGCCCAATATAACGATTAAAAAGGACGCGCCGGCCGATGCCGATGACTTCCTCGGTAAGGAAAATAAATACGAAGAGCATTTTTCTGCCGAAGAAGGCGAAGGCGACTAATCTGACTTTTCGCGACAATTGAAAATTGCTGATTTTTGTGATACACACTTTATCTGTTAACGGCGTCACGCCTTAAACTATTTTTGACGGCAAAACCGTCTCGGAGAGCTCATTATGGCGACCACGCGCAAAGTTGCCGCAAAACCTGCGGCCAAAAAACCTGCCAGCAAGAAACCAACAGAAAAGAAAACCACAGCACCAAAAACAACGGCAGCAAAGCGACCAGCCGCTAAAAAGCCCGCCGCAGCGAAAAAACCAGCAGCGAAAAAGCCGGTTGAGAAGAAAACAACTGCCCAAAAGCCTGTTGCAAAAAAACCTGCTACGAAGAAACCTGCCGCTAAGGAAGTCGTGCGGCGTTCGGCTCAGGGCTTCAAAGTTGCTGAATATGTTGTCTATCCGGCACATGGTGTCGGTCAGGTAACCGAAATCGTTACCCAAGAAGTGGCTGGCATGTCTTTGGAAATGTTTGTCGTTAATTTTGAAAAAGAGAAAATGGTATTGCGCGTGCCTCTCGATAAAGCCGTGCAAATTGGCATGCGTAAGCTGGCCGATCCGAGCATCTTAGAAGGCGCAATGAAAACTCTTAAAGGACGGGCTCGCGTTAAACGCACCATGTGGAGCCGTCGGGCGCAGGAATATGAAGCAAAAATCAACTCAGGCGATTTAATTGCCATTTCAGAAGTTGTCCGCGATCTGTTTCGCAATGAAAATCAGCCCGAGCAGTCTTATTCCGAACGCCAGCTTTATGAGCGCGCGCTTGAGCGCATGGCGCGCGAAGTGGCGACGATTGATAAAGTGACTGAGGATGAGGCGATTGTCGAATTAGAGGTCATTCTTGCCAAAACCACCGGTGGCGCACGTCGTCAGCCGGATACAGATGGTGCCTAGGAAATTTTCTGAAATAAATGTGAACCAAACGGGCCACGCCGACGTATCTCTTTATAGGAGATATACATATGGCTCATTTAGACACACAAGAAACTGTTCAATCGACCCGCCGCTTTATTAAAAAAGCGATGCAACTGCCGCTTTTGGAACTCGAACACGAACAAATTTTGGCGCGTAAATGGGCCGAAACTCAGGATGAAAAAGCGCTTCACGAATTAACCAGCGCACACATGCGTTTGGTGGTGGCGCTGGCCAGCAAGTTCCGCAATTACGGCCTGCCAATGGCCGACTTAATTCAAGAAGGCAATATCGGCCTCATGCAAGCAGCTAATCGCTTTGACGCTGACCGCGAAGTCCGTTTTTCGACCTATGCAGGCTGGTGGATCCGCTCAGCCATTCAAGATTATGTTCTGCGTAATTGGTCAATTGTGCGAACCGGCACGACGGCAGCGCAAAAGTCTTTATTTTTCAACATGCGCCGTTTGCGTGCCAAAATTAACGATATTGGCAGCAATATGACCCATGAAAGCCGCGATTATGTGGCCCGTGAATTGGGTGTGCGGGTCGAGGATGTCGAGCGTATGGAGGGCCGTATGGAAGGCAATGACCGCTCGTTAAATGCCACCATTTCAGACAAATCCGGCGACGGTAATGTTAGCGAATGGCAGGATCTTTTGGTCTGCGACCGTGCCTTGCCGGACGATGAAGTCGGCGAAAAATTGGACACGCACCAGCGTAAAAACTGGATCAGCGATGCATTGGAAAACCTCAACCCGCGTGAGCTGATTATTATCCGTTCGCGCCGCTTAACCGAGGAAACCGTGACCTTAGAACGGCTTGGTGATGAATTGGGTATCTCCAAAGAGCGTGTGCGCCAAATCGAACACGAGGCGCTCGGCAAATTGAAAAATATTCTGCTGGAGAAAACCAATGGCGACCCGCAACACGCCGGTCTGATTTAATTAATTGGAAATCAGTTTAAGCCGCTGACCTGGTTCAATAACATCGCCATCTTTTAGGCCGTTGAGCACCATGAACAGTGATTGCTTATTGGCACCGCCGTCTGCCATTAATCGGCTGAGGCTGGAAATATTGTCTCCGCTCTGGACGGTAATCACCGATATGCGCAATGGCTTAATGGCATTGGCCGCTGCTTCACTCAGGAAATTAATATTCTGGCGCAAACTGGCAAAGGCGCTTTCAGCGTTGCTTTGCTGTCCAGAAGGAGCAATCACGCCAAATCGGAAAACCTTGCCCTCTTCATAGTCAATGGCCAATAAATGGGCCACGCCTTCCTTGGTTCTAACTTTGCCCATGGCGGCGTCGCGGCGGTTGATGGTGGTTTTTTGGACGCGGCCAATATGTCCGGTTGGGCCCCAAACATCAGCGACATATTCTGCCAGACCCAGCCCCTTGGGAATCGGCGCCACATCAAAAATAATTTTTACACCGACTTTATGTTCCGCCGTTACTTTGTCTGGTGCATTGGTGATTTCAAAGCCTGGCGGCACTTTGAAGGCAAGGCGCAAATCGGGATGGGCAAAACGGCGGCCATTGACCACGCCCTGCTCAACCCCGTCGCCATACAGCAAGCCATCAATCACCGATAAATATCTAGCCGCATCAATTTGCGTGCTGGTCGGCAATTTTTTGGCCTCGGCTTTTTCATTGGCTTTGTCGACACGCTCACTGGTGTTCGGGTGACTGTCGAACCAGCCGGTCGAACTTTTCACGCCACTGCCAGATTGATAGGCAGCATATCGGCCAAGCGATTCTAAAAAATCAGCCTGTGCATGTGGCTCATATCCGGCCCGCGCCAAAGCCGCAATGCCCAAATTATCCGCCTCATATTCTTGCTCGCGACTATAACCAGCCAATAAAGCGCCACCGCCCAAATTAATTAAATCACTGGTCAGACCCGCATTAATGCCGCTGGCCGAACTGACCACAGCACCAAGCACGGTCGCCAATACGGCTGCCCCCTGCGCCGTCGACTGGCGTTTGGCGCTATGACGCGCCGTTACATGGGCAATTTCATGGCCGATAACGCCGGCCAATTCGGCTTCATTATTGGCCAGCGCCAATAGTCCGCGAGTGACATAAGTATAACCGCCCGGCAGGGCGAAAGCATTAACGATGGGCGTGTCTAAAACCGTAATGCGATAAGCTTGGTTCGGATTGTCAGAGGCGTTAGCGATGAGTTGCATCACAGTTTCGACATAGGCTTTGACCCGCGCATCATCGTAAACGCCGCCATATTCTTCAATGATTTTGGGGTGCAATCGCGCCCCAATTTTTACTTCTTCTTGCGGATCAATCTGCGGCGCGCCACAAGCGGTTAAGAACAGCAGCAGAAAACAGCCGACCAGCCAGGCTTGCGCGCCTTTCAAGGGCGCGCGTCCTTGTTTCATATCGATAAAGCTCAAAGCGGGCACAGCTATTCTCCTTTTGGCTTTATTGTCGTTGAAGCCATGGATTTTTTCAAGAGCCGTGCGCCACAGCAAATCGTTTATAACATTAAATCGGCTAATTTGCGGCGGTGATAGCGGGCATCTCCGTGCAGGGCCGAACACCATATGGCACGACGGCGGTATAATTGTGCGTCGCAATCATAAGTAAAACCAAACCCACCATGGAACTGAATGGCGCGGTCAGCCGCAAAAGAAAACGCTTCATTGGCTTCCGCCTTGGCCATGCGCACGGCCACTTCGCCCTCGCCTTGCTGATCAAAAAGATAAGCGGCGCTGTATAAATGCGAACGAGCCCGCTCATAGCCCATATGGGCATCGACCATAGTGTGTTTCAATGACTGATAACTGCCGATTAGCTTGCCGAATTGCTTACGGGTTTTGAGATAATCCAGCGTGTAATCAATGACATTATAGGCGCCACCAACCATTTCGGCCGCTAACAGTAATGAGCTGGCCAATTCAATATAAGCCAGCGTTTCCGCCGCTTTTGCCTGTTCCATCAAACTATCGGCGTCAACGCAAACACCGTTCAAATCAAGCGCATAGGAGCGGCGTGTATCATCAATGATTTTCTCACGGCTCATCGCCCCTTCGGCCAAGGCCGCGCGCGGCACAATGACCAAAGCTGGCTTGTCATCATAACGAACCGAGACAATAAACAGCTCAGCTTGGTGCGCATCGGTAACCAAAAATTTACGCCCCGACAAAACCAGCCCCTGATCGGTCTGGCTTGCCGTACAACTAATGTTTTCCAAATCCCAATCAGCGTTTTCTTCGCATAGCGCCAAACTTGCCGCCGTGCCACTGGCCAAAGCTGGCAGATATTTTTGCTGCTGTTGGCTGGTGCCCGAGTGCAAAATAGCTTGCGCCGCAACAATAGTGGACACAAATGGCAGAGCCATTAAATGGCGCCCCATTTGCTCGACAATCGGCACCAGCTCGCCAAGCCCAAGCCCTATGCCGCCAAATTCTTCCGGCACACCAATGCCCAACCAACCCAGTTCGGCAATCTCGTGCCAAACCGCTGGGTCGAATCCTGTGTCGTCATCAAGCAGCTTGCGTACTTGATCTATGGGCGATTTATCGCGACAGAAATTTTGCGCAATATCAATCAATTGCGCTTGTTCTTCACTCAGTCCAATGCTTGGGGTCAGGCCCGCATTAATTAAAGCTGACATATGTCTCTCCTCTGGCGCCAGTGAACCTTAGCCTTTCGGCAGGCCCAAAACATGCTCGCCAATAATATTGCGCTGAATTTGCGACGTGCCACCGCCAATAGTGGCCGAGAAACTATTCAAATAGCCACGCTGCCAAACGCCATTGTCATGGGCTTGCGGATCGCCGACATAATAAGCCGCGCGTGTGCCCTGCATGGCAATGGCAAAGGCATTCAGACGCTGATAAAAATCGGTGCTGGCCAGCTTGCTTCCCAAGGCCAGCGACATTGGCCGGTCTTGCGCCAAAGGTTGAATTTTATCGCGGCGGCTGTTCAAGCCCAAAGCGCGGGCTTCGGTCATCAGCGCCACTAATTCCTCGCGAATGGCCGGATCCTCAATGGCAGGTTTACCATTGATTTGCGCATGGCGCGCCAATTCCAGAATATCGGCTGGGTCGGCCGACATCATCACATGACCGCCAGCCTGACCTGAACGCGCGCCGCGCTCATATTCCAATGTTTGCATGGCAATCAGCCAGCCCTCGCCCTCTTGCCCCATTAAGCAAGAAGCGGGAATGCGCGCATTGTCAAAAAATGTTTGGGTAAAGCCATATTCGCCGGTCAATTTGCGAATCGGCACGGTCTCAATGCCTTGGCCTTTCATCGGCGATAGGAAAAAGCTCAAACCTTTATATTTGCTTTCCGCTTGCGGATTGGTGCGGGCCAGCAAAATCATATAATCGGCATAATTGCCCTGCGTCGTCCAAATTTTTGAACCATTGATGACATATTCATCACCCTCGCGCACGGCGCGGGTTTGCGCATTGCCGAGGTCAGAGCCATGGTCAGGCTCAGAAAACCCTTGGCACCAAATTTCTTCAGCCGACAAAATACCTTTAATATATTTTTTCTTTTCTTCTTCTGATCCGCGGTCGAGCAACAATGGGCCCGTCCAGTTCAAGCCAATAGCATTGAGCATAATCGGTGTGCGCTCAGCCGCCATGGCTTTGGTTGCCACATCTTGGAAGGCCCGATCAAGGCCGCCGCCGCCAAATTCTTTCGGCCAATGGGCGCCCAAATAGCCAGCCTCATAAACCTTATTTTGCCACGCCCGCAAAAATTCAAATTGCTGATCCGTGCCAACCTCCATAAAGGTCAAAGGCAGCATGAAATCTACCTCGCGCGGCGTATTCTCGGCAAACCAAGCTTCCGCTTGCTGCTTAAATTCTTGCAGTTGTTTTTGATCCACAGCTGTCATGTCGCTCTCCCGTCAATTAGCTTTTCAGCTTACCCAGTTGCACCACAGCGCGCTAGCCTTTTGGCACTTTGCTGCATGGCAAAATGTCACGCCTGTAACTTCAATGATTGTGGTTTTTGCGCTAGGCTGTCGGCAGGCTGGTCCCGTAGCTCAGTTGGATAGAGCACCAGATTCCTAATTTGGGGGCCGGTGGTTCGAATCCACCCGGGATCACCAGCCACCCCCTAGACAACAAGCGCCAGCGGGCTATATGTGGGTTATGAGTGATGTTCCATTTGATCAAAAGCCTGATAAGCAACGTCGCGGGCCACCGCTTTTATCGTGCTATGACAGCCTAGAAGACAGTTGCGCCTATGCTTGGTTGATGTTGAGCCGCGGCGTGAAAGACGCGCGCGCGCCATTTCACACACCCACAGTTGCCACGGTTGATGCCCATGGCCAGCCGCATATGCGTACCATTGTGCTGCGCGCCTGTGATCCGGAGGCGCGTCGTTTGCGTTTTCACACGGATACGCGCTCATCGAAAGTCGCGCAATTGGCGCAAAACCCCAATGCCGCCATGCATTTTTATGATGCGCAGGCGAAAATTCAATTACGGTTAACCGTCCGCTTGCAGCCCCTATCGGGCGATGAGCTGGAAGCCGCTTGGGCCGCCACCCGCCCGATGAGCCGCGAATGCTATCAAGTCACTCAAGGGCCCGGCACAGCGTTGCAAGCGCCCCATGACGTCACCTTTGATGCCGCCGCCACCGATGATGGCCGCGACTTTTTCGTACCAATTGGCGCCGATATACAGGCCATAGAATGGCTTTATTTGGCCGCCAAAGGCCACCGCCGCGCCTTATTTGATTTTCAAAATGGTGGAACCAAATTGCAATGGCTGGTGCCATAGGCTGGCAAAGCTGCGACAGCATAGCGCTTGGCAGGCGCCGCCAAACGATTTACTTACGGATATGAAATTAATGGAAGAGAGAATGATGAAAAAGACGTTGACCCTTGCCGCCCTCATGTTAGCCCCGTGCCTCGCATTTCCAGCGCCCTATCCTGATGGCGACGCCGAAAAAGGCGCCAAAGTTTTCAAAAAATGCGTATCGTGCCACCGTGTGGGTGCGGACGCCAAAAATCTCGTTGGCCCGCAATTAAACAATATCATTGGTCGCGAAATCGCCGCCCTGACAGATTATAGCTATTCCAAAGGCATGATTGCCTTTGCTGAAACCGCGAAAGTTTGGGACGAGGCAACGCTGGACGCTTATTTGGCCAATCCGCGCAAAGCCGTAAAAGGCACGCGTATGGCTTTTGCCGGTTTGCGCAAAGATTCACAGCGCCATGACGTCATTGCTTATTTGAAACAAGCGTCAAAATAAAATTCCACTGCACCAAAAAAGAGCGCGGCATGCCGCGCTCTTTGTGTTTGTACGAGCTATTTTTAACCGCTGAGCCTGGCTTATTTCACTCGCTCAAGAATTGACAAATAATTGGCTACAGCAGCGCCGCCCATGTTGAAAATACCAGCCAATTTGGCGTCTTTCACCTGCATTTCGCCCGCATCATTCATCAACTGACGCGACGCCATTACATGCATGGAAACCCCTGTGGCCCCCACCGGATGACCCTTGGCCTTCAAACCACCAGATGGGTTTACTGGCAATTTGCCATCTTTATAAACCGTCCCATCGGCCAGCACATTGGCGCCCTTGCCAGCTTCGGCAAGCCCCATGGCTTCATATTGGATGAGCTCGGCAATGGTGAAACAATCGTGGGTTTCAACTAAACTCAAATCATTCAGCGTCACACCGGCTTCAGCCAAACCATTGCGCCAAGCCGTGGCCGGGCCGTCAAAGGCAGTGACATCGCGTTTGCTCATTGGCAAAAAGTCATTGGCCTGTTGGCGGGCGCGGAAAGCAATCGCCTTATCATGGTCTTGCGCGGTTTCTTCATCGCACAAAATAATGGCGGCGGCGCCGTCTGAAATCATTGAACAATCTGTGCGCTTCAATGGGCCGGCAACAATCGGGTTTTTCTCAGATTCGGCACGGCAGAAATCAAAGCCAAAATCTTTTTGCATATGCGCCAAAGGATTAACCGAACCATTTTTATGGTTTTTTGCCGCAATCTGCGCCAGAGCATCGCTTTGATCGCCATATTTTTGGAAATATTTACCGGCGACAACGCCGAAAATACCCGGAAAAGTCAGACCTTGATCGCCTTCTTCTGGCATATAGCTGGCGCGCGACAAGCAGCGACCAACATCGGCGCTCGATAAATGCGTCATTTTTTCAACGCCAATGGCCAACACCCGACGGGCGCGACCGGCTTCGATTAAATTAGCCGCCTGAAAAACCGCCGCTGACCCCGAGCCACAGGCATTTTCAACCCGCGTCGATGGGGTGAAACGGAAAGCGTCACTGACTTGTAAAGCCATGGACGAAATGAAATCCTGCTCCGACATGCCAGCGTTAAATGTGGCGACATAAATCGCGTCAATATCTTCTGGCCCGACACCAGCATCAGCCATTGCTTCATTAGCCGCTGACACCAGCAAATCTTCCAAACCTTGATCTTCTAATTTACCGAATTTTGTGTGGCCCCAGCCAACGATACATACAGACATTTCTTGCTCCCCTGAATTTGCATCATCTATGATGTGACGCGCATATCACAATTTAGCCCGCCGATTGTCAAGCGAGGCTTAAGAATTTGGCGATTTCCGGCCCAATGACATTTTCCAATCCGGGGCCAATATCATGGCCCATGCCAGCCACCAAATGCCATGAGGCATGGGGCACATGTTTGGCAATATCTTGGCCACAAACTGGCTGCAATAATGCGTCGCTATCGCCATGAATGACCATGAAAGGCACGTCAATAGTTTTCAGCCGTTCTACCCGACTGCCATCGGCCAAGGCTGCCGCCATTTGTCGAATTACCCCTTGCGGATGATAATTGCGGGCAATAATTTTCTGCGCCAAGGCGCGCCGGTCAGCCTCTGGCGTCGGAAACCCCGGGCTCATAAATTGTCCAAGGCTGACGGTTAGCTCATCAATTAAGTCTGCTTCATCTTCAGCCCCGCTCGGCGCCAAAGCACCGGCATCGGGTGGTGGCAAATCTGGATTACCTGACGACGACATGACGCAAATCACATGCGCCATACGCGTGCCATGGGAAAACGCCAAATGCTGGGCCACCATGCCGCCCAAAGACATGCCAAATATATTGGCTTTATCAATGGCCAGCGCATCCATCAAGCCAATCACATCTTGCGCCATATCGGCAATCGTATAGGGCACAGGAAACATCGCCCCCGAACTGGCACCGGCCATTAAAGCGCCAATATCTGGCACCCCCGCCGCATCCAGTTTTTGGCTCAAGCCAACGTCGCGATTGTCGAATAAAATGAGCTCTAATCCCAGGTCGAGAAAATAATTGAGAAACGCTTCCGGCCACTGAATAAGCTGTGTGCCAAGCCCACGAATGAAAATCAGCGGCGACGCACCACTCGGCTTTGATGGCTTGCGATGTTCGTAATAAAGGCTGATGTCATTGACTAAAACTTGTGGCATTTTCTCTCCCCCCAAAATGTGAAACTTAGTCTATACTGCGGCAATTCACGTAACAAGCGGGCCGGTTGGCCGCCCATAGGTTGGTTTATGCTTCACCCCATGCAAAGAGATTTCGCATCCCTGTCACAGACGCATTTTGACGTGTTGGTCATTGGCGGCGGCGCAACAGGAGCCTCAATTGCACTTGATGCCAGCCTGCGTGGCTTGCGTGTCGGCTTGGTAGAAAAAGGCGATTTTTCTGGCGCGACTTCTGCCGCTTCGTCGAAACTCATGCATGGTGGTTTACGCTATTTGGTCAATGGCGAAATTGGCTTAGTACGCGAAGGTCTGCGCGAGCGGCGGGTCTGGCAACGTGTTGCCAAACATCTTGTCCGCCCTTTGCCGTTTCTTCTGCCCACTTATAAAGCCCGTATGCAGAGCAAATTCATCATCCGGCTTGGGCTTTTGGCCTATGACTTCTTGGCTTTCGGGCGCAATTTCGGCATGGATGCGATGCAACGCATGCCTGGTTATCGCTCGCTCAATGTCGCGCAAACCTTGGGTTTGATGCCACAATTGCGGCGCCAGAATATGACCGGCAGTATGATTTATCACGATGCGCAAATGCTGTCGCCTGAGCGCCTATGTCTGGCCATATTGCGCACCGCCCATGAAGCTGGCGCGCAGGTGATTAACTATGTTGAAGCCAGTGAATTTATCGCTGAGCAAGGGCGCATTATGGGGGTTCGCGTAAGCGATAAACTGACCGGACAATCAGCCAATATAAGCGCCGATTGCGTGGTCAATGCGGCGGGCCCATGGGCCGATATGGTTATGCAAAATGCGCTTGATGCGCCACCGCCGAAAAAACTCATGCGCTCCAAAGGCATTCATTTTTTAACCCGCGACGTAACCCGTGGCACCGCCCTCACCGTACCGATTGGCGATGAACATTTATTCGTCCTACCGTGGCAAGGCAAAAGCCTGTTTGCCACCACCGACACATTTTACGACGGCGACCCGGATAAAGTGGCGCCAGATTTCACTGATATTGAACAATTGCTGAGCAAAGCCAATCAAGCCCTGCCAGGACTTGAGCTGACGGTGAAAGATATTGATTATGCCTATGCCGGTCTGCGCCCGCTGGTTGCCGATCCAGCAACACCCGATAAAGGCACTTATGGGCTCAGTCGCGGCAGTGAAATTGTTGACCACGAAAACCAAGGCGGACCGGCCGGATTATTCTCGGCATTGGGTGGCAAATGGACAACCAGCCGCCGGTTGGCCGAAGAGATTGTCGATTTGGTGAGCGCCCGTTTGGGCTTTGGCGACAGCACTTGCCGCACCAGCGACACATTATTGGCCTGCGCACCGCGCCAAGATTTAGCCGATTTTATGGATCAAATGCGGGCCAATTACCCGCAGGTGAAAACCGAAACCTTAGACGGCCTCGCGCGCCTATATGGCCGGTTATTGCCCGAACTCATGGCGCAAAAACCGGTGGGGCTGAGCAAGCTGAAAGACCCGCTACTGGCGGCATGCGTCAGTTTCGCCGTTCACCACGAAATGGCGCAGACCCTTGAGGATGTGATTTTGCGTCGATTAGTCCATGGCCAAACCGGAGAAATCTCAGCCGCAAAAATTGCCATAATCGCCGATTATATGGCCAAACAACTTGCTTGGTCGGAAGACGAAAAACAACGCCAATGCGACCAAGTTTCTGCTTGTTTGACAATAGCTACCAAACCCTAGCCAACGCGGCGCTCGTGACCTTCCCAATAAGGCTCGCGCAATTCGCGGCGCAAAATTTTACCCGATGGATTGCGCGGCAATGCGTCAATAAAATCGACCGACTTGGGCAATTTATAGCCAGCGATACGCTCGCGCGCCCAATCAATAATATCTTGTGCTTGCACATCAGCCCCCGTCTCTAGCACGACGCAAGCCTTCACCGCTTCGCCCCAGCGCTCGTCTGGCACGCCAATCACTGCGACATCAGCGATTTGCGGATGGGCGAAAAGCGCATTCTCGACTTCCGCCGGATAGACGTTTTCGCCCCCCGAAACAATCATGTCTTTCACCCGGTCATGGATGAACACATAGCCTTCATCATCAAGGAAACCGGCATCGCCCGTGTAAAAATAGCCATCGCGAATGGCATCTTGCGTGGCCGCATCATTATGCCAATAGCCTTTCATATTGCTCTTGGCGCGCATGATAATTTCGCCGACCTCGCCCTGCGGCACATCCTTGCCGTTTTCATCGACAATGCGAATATCGACGCCGGTATTGGGCTTGCCGCATGAGCGCAATTTACCGCGCGCCGGATCATGGTCGGCAGGCGGCAAATGGGTGGCGCAACCCGTGGTTTCGGTAAGACCATAGACTTGCATGAAATCGCATTTGAAAGCAGCAGAGGCCTGTACCAATAATTCTTCGGCAATCGGGGAGGCGCCATAAATCACCTGACGCACCGATGATAAATCAGTCGTCGCCAAAGCTTCCTGCTGCATCACAAACAGAATAACCGCTGGCACCATAAACAGAACGGAGATTTTTTCCTCGCCAATCAAGCGCAGAATTTCCGCCGGATCGACATCTGGCAATATGGTCACTTTACTGCCGGCGTGCAAACCAATCAGCCCGACATTAACGCCGGCAATATGGAATAAGGGCATGCACAATAAGACGTGATCATCGGCTTGCCACTCGCCCCAATCGGCACGCACTTGCACCAAAGCGTCTTGCATATTGCCATTGGTCAATTGCACGCCTTTGGGATGCCCAGTGGTACCAGATGTGTAGAGCTGAATAAAATCATCATCAATGGCGCCTTGAATCATTGGGTCTTCGGCGGCACTGGCGTCGCGCCATGGCTCGAAATCATCCCATGCTGCATGGCCGCCATTCATCGCCACAACTTTTTTCACTGTTGTGCAATCGGCGATAATATTTTCGATGAGTGGCACAAAATCCTCACCGACAAACACCATTTCGGCCTCAGCATTATTCAATACATAGGCCACTTCTGGTCCGGCGAGACGCGAATTCACGCCAACCACAACGGCGCGAATTTTTTGCGCCCCGAGAAGCAACTCAAAATAACGATCAGAATTCTTGCCCATAAAGGCGATGCGCGCATGTGGCTGAATGCCTTGCTTGAGCAGCGATTGCGCTACTTGGCTGGCGCGCGCGTCCAAATCGCGATAGCTGGTCTCGCGACCTTGAAAAACCAGCGCCGTATGGTCGCCGCGCTCTTGGGCTTTGGTGCGTAAAGCATCAATTAATGTAAAATCTGTCACGTGAAGTCCTCCCTGAAAGAATTTTACCTGCGAAAAAAGCTATGTAAAGGTTTTGATTCTGGGTAAAGTTGAGCCAAAGGGAGACGCCAATGACCATTGCACATCCAAAATTCGCCTATGAAAAAGGCCTACACCAAATTGGCAATGGCGCCTATGCATGGCTGCAACCTGATGGCGGCTGGGGCTGGTCAAATTCAGGACTGATTGTCGATGCTGACCAAGCTCTGGTGGTTGACACCTTATTCGACGTGCCGTTGACGCAAGACATGCTGGCCGCATATGCCGATGCTGAGAAAGCCGCCAAGACCGTCAATAAGGTCATCAACACGCATCACAATGGTGATCATTGCAATGGCAATTGCTGCTGTCCCGATGCGCAAATTATCGCCCATCGCGCCACCGCTGAGCATATGTTGCTCGAGCCACCTGAATTGGTGCAAGGGTTCTTGGATGCCGCGCCAGATTTGGGCGATATGGGCAAATATCTGACCAGTTGTTTTGGGCCATTTGATTTCAAATCGGTCGACCAAAAAATCCCCGATACCTTATTTGACGGCGACCTCGACATTAAAGTCGGCGACAAAAATGTGCATCTCATTCATGTCGGCCCAGCCCATACGCAAGGCGACACGCTGGTTCATGTGCCAGCCGACAAAACTGTTTACACAGGTGACATTCTATTCATTGGCGGCCATCCGATTATTTGGGAAGGGCCGGTGCAAAACTGGATTAATGCCTGCGATAAAATCATCGCCATGGATGTGGAAACAATTGTTCCCGGGCACGGGCCAATCACCACCAAAGAAGGCGTTGAGGAAGTGCGGCACTATTTAGTGACCCTGCGCAATGAGGCGCGTCGGCGATATGAAGCCGGTATGAATTATAAAGAAGCAGCGTTTGATATTGCGCTTGGCGTGTTTGACGATTGGGGCGACCGCGAACGCGTAGTGGTCAATTGCGCCACATTATTCCACGAATTTGGCGCCGCAGAAAAACCCGATACGGCGGCGCTTTTTGCTGGCATGGCAGAATATGCGACAGCCCGCCCGCAAGCCAAATCCGAAGCCTAACATGCTGATTGATGCCACTGGTTTGACCTGCCCCTTACCTGTTCTGCGGCTGCAAAAAGCTTTGCGCGCACTTGCGTCGGCCAGCGAGGTGACTTTGCACGCTACTGACAAAATGGCGGTGATTGATGTGCCGCATTTCTGCATTGAAAATGGCCATGATTTGCTGAAAACAGAAACCCAAAAAGGCGCCGGACCGGGCGGTATGGATTTATTATTATTCCACGTGCGCAAACGTTCAGCCGCGTAAAATATCCTGCTCAGCGGCGGTAAAGCCAACCGCAATATGGCCCTTATGTTCGATAATCGGTCGCTTCAAAAGCGTTGGATTAGCAAGAATTAATGCCTTCAAATGCGCTATGCCACTATCGGCTTTTTCAGCCTCAGATAATTTGCGCCAGCTTGTACCGCGCCGGTTGAACAGCACATCCATAGGCTGGGCGTGCAACCAATGTTCGAGGGTTTCAGCGTCCAGGCCATCTTTGCGTAAATCGTGAAACCGTGCCTCAATGCCTTCGGCCTCGAGCCATTTGCGCGCCTTGCGAACTGTGTCGCAAGTGGTGATGCCGTAAATAATACTGCTCATTGCAAGTAAACTATTCAGCTGCGACAAAACCGGGGGTTTGTAATTCCGGTATTTTCTGCACCGTTTGGCGGTAATGTTCAGGGGCAGGCATAGTCAAAGTCTCTCGAACTTCTGAAAGCGGACGCGTCAAAAGCGTTTCCCAATCTGCCGCTGGCAACCATTGTGCCTTGGCACCCGTACGGAACCCTTCGCGCAATACGCGGCCAATTTTTAGCCCCGGTGCAGCTTTACCAATCACCCGATAGCCGACGCCAATAATCAGCAAAAAGCCGATATTGCCGGTTTGGCGCCAAGTAACCGCCAACAAGGCCAGCTCACCCAGAGGGTCACGGCCATAGCCAGTGACCACATGCCATAAATCATGCGCATCACGCTGGCGCTCTTGATAGACAATCGCTTGCGGCGGCAAGTCAATATCTAGCGTGCGGCCCTGCTCGCTGGCTTCAACCAGGCCATCGGCAGTGATTTGCTCGACTTCGGTAAATTTATAATAAGCCTGCCCCAGACTGCCTTCTGGCAGACTGGCCAACCATTCACGGTCTTTGAGGTAAGACATGAGGGGCTTTTCAGCAGATAGAATTTTTGTCGCATGAGGCGATTTTTTAAAACGTTTGAATGAGCGCTCGACAGACTTGCCGGCCAAGGCTTCCAAAATCACAAAAACTTGCGTTGTATCTTCTTTGTCTTTCAGCAATTTGCTGATTGCTGTGGCAATACGACGAATTTTTCCAGGTTTTTTCATAATCTTCTCCAAACGGCCCACCCGTTCAATCTTGAGTTTATACCACGCGCCTACAATGGCATCAATGCATGCGACAATAGGCACATAGGACGATAGGTCCAAAACAAAAGGAATGGTGCCCTCGGTCAGACTCGAACTGACACGCCCGTTAAGGCAACGGATTTTGAATCCGTCGCGTCTACCAATTCCACCACGAGGGCATTTGCAACTTATAAACAAATATAGCGTTGGCGAAAAGCTCTAATGCCCGATTTTACGCGGCAGGTCAATGGGGGCGTCTTCATGATCATGCTGCCAGACAGAACGGGTGACCATACGGGCATGACGAAACAGGTCAGCTTCATGAATAATGCCGCATAATTTACCATCATCGAGCACTGGCACGCCCTCGCCGATAAAATCAGCCATGGCATTTTGTGCCACCAAAGCATTTTCATTGGCCTGCAAGATCAGGGGCGACTCCTCGACCCAAATCAAACAGGCAGCATTGGGGTCTTGATTGACCAAATGGAAGAGACATAATTTGCCGGCCCATTGGCCATTCTCATCGACCAAATGCGCCTCCGAACATTGCGCCTCAGCCATCGCCGCAATCGCGTTGCCAACCGAACTATTCGCTGGCAGGGTCAGATAATCCGACGACATGATTTCCGTAACCAGAGTGGTTTGTAAAGCGCGGCTTTCGCGCCCCAATGACAAATCAATGCCTTTGGCCAATAGCTGCGGCTCTAGGGTTGAGCGCGCATAAAGCCGCGATGACAGCAGATTGGCAATGACTATCGTCACCACCAAAGCGGTGGTGGCGCTGTAATCATGGCCCAGTTCAAGGCTGATTAAAATCATCGCCAAAGGCGCGCCAATCACACAACTCGCCACCGCTGCCATGCCAGCAAGGGCAAATAAAGATGCGTCAGGCTGATAGCCGGTCAGCGGCGTCAGGGCGCTCAATAAGGCGGCAATAAAACCGCCTAAACCGGCGCCAATAAACAGGCTGGGGCCAAGAATGCCGCCATGGAAGAACAGCGCTAGACACAAACAAGAGGCAATAATTTTCAGGCCGGTGAGCAACACAAGATCACTGGCCGGCAGCCCGCCTTGCAGCATGACGGCGATGACATCAAGCCCCGGGCCAAGAATGGAAGGCGACAAATGCGCCAAAACCCCAACCCCCAATGCCGCCACCACGGGTCGCAACCAAACGGGCAAACCACTGGCTTGCACCCGCATACGCATATTGGCCAAAAGGCGCATGGTCGCCACCGCCAATAGGCCGGCAAAAATGCCGAGCAGGATGAGCATAATAATATCCACGACGGTTGACGCTTTCGTGGTCAGCACCGGCAGTAAACTGGCATGGCCAGGAAACATTTCGCCGCTGATCACATAGGCGGTAGCCGAGGCAATGGTAACAGGCGCGAAAAACCGCAGACTATAATGGCGCAGCACCACCTCATGGGCAAAAACAATGCCAGCCAAGGGCGCTGCAAATGTGCCGGAAATCGCCGCTGCCACGCCAGCCCCCAAAGCCATTTCCGCGTGTTGCGGCGACAAGCGCAAGAGTTTGCGCACCGTGCCGGCGAGGCTGGCGCCGAGCACCAGCAATGGGCCATATAAACCAGCTGAGGCGCCCGAGCCGACCGACAAAAGAGATTTAACCAGACTGGCATAGCCACTGACTTGTGGCACGGCCGGATCCGGTTGGTGAGCAATGGCCACAACATCAGCCAATTCGACTGGCGTATCGGGCGCCAAATAGGCGAGTAAAAGCCCAACAATAAGCGCCGCGCCGACCGGCACGATAAACAAAATCGGGTAAAATCCGGTGTAGCCAACGTGACCAATCTCACCATTTGGCCGCCAGCTGGTCAGTAAGCCATCGGTCAGCCCGAATACTGCCACCGCCGATAAAGACACCAAAACCCCGAGCAAAACGCCGATAGCGGTAATCGTTAGCCCGTGGCCGAGACGCGTCGACAACTCGCGGGCTGAACGCGTCAGGCCTTTATCTGGCAATTGAGGGAGAGCTAATTTCATCACTTCAGCCTAGCGGATTCGAAAATGAAAAACTACTTTGCAGCTCCGCCGAGTGCCGCTAGTGTCGGGCCATGTTACGCAAAATTTACGACAAAACAATCGATCTTTCCGGCCATCGCCATGCCGCATGGGGATTGGCTGGCGTGTCTTTTGCCGAAAGTTCCGTTTTTCCAATACCGCCCGATGTCATGCTGATACCCATGGTTTTGGCCGATCGCACCAGCGCTTGGCGCAATTCACTAATTTGCACGCTGGCCTCGGTTGCCGGTGCCGCCTTGGGCTATGCTATCGGCGTATTCCTATGGGACACTGTCGGGGCGCCCATCGTCGCTTTTTACGGCGCCGAAGAGGCATTTGAGACATTCACCAGTTTTTACGAACTGTGGGGCGTGTGGATTGTCCTAGCCGCCGCCATCAGCTTTTTGCCGTTCAAAGTCGCAACCCTAGCCAGCGGCCTAACCGGCCTCAGCTTTATTCCCTTTATCATCGCCAGTCTGATTGGCCGCGCCATCAGATTTTATGCCGTTGCAGCTCTGGTGTATTTTTTCGGCGCACAGATTCGGTTTTTCATTGATCGCTACTTCAACCTCTTGTCATTTTTGTTGGTTGGGTTCATCATATTATTTGTCGCTATAATGGAATATGGCCAATGAAAAAAATGAATGTCGACAAATATATTTGGCTGCTCATCATCAGCGCTACGGCGGTTATAGCCACCGCCTTGGCCAGTGAGATTTTTGGTGGCCTCGTGCCCTGCGCCTTATGCCTGCAACAACGCTGGCCTTATTATATCGCTATTCCGATTCTAATCGTTTGTGGACTGGCCCGAGGCTCAGCACCGGCCAGCTCGGCGCCGCTTTTGGCGCTGGTCGGATTGATTTTCCTCGTCGGTGCCGGACTGGGCGCTTATCACGCCGGCGTTGAATATAAATGGTGGGCGGGGCCCTCGGGCTGCGGCGGTGGCACCAGCCTCGCTGATAATACACGCGCACTTTTGCAGGCACTGCAAAACGAAAAAGTCGTCCGCTGCGATGAAGCCGCCTTTACCCTGTTTGGGCTTTCCATGGCCGGTTATAATTTTCTTGCCAGCCTCGCCCTAGCCGCGCTCAGCGGTTTGGGCTATCTTGCGGCCAGAAACAATGGAAATTAGATGACCATGTCGCATGCCAGCCAAAAACGCCTCGCCGAAATGATCCGCGTCGACCACGCCGGTGAGCACGGCGCTGTGCGTATTTATGACGGCCAATTGGCTATTTTCGGCAAAGTCAAAGGCATGGAAAAAACCGCTGATTTAATCCGCCATATGGCCGAGCAAGAACAAGAACATCTGAACCATTTTGATAAATTAATTGTCGAGCGGCAAGTTCGCCCAACCGCATTGGGTGCTTTTTGGGATATTGCCGGCTTTACCCTTGGCGCGGCAACGGCGCTGATGGGCGAAAAAGCCGCCATGGCCTGCACCGCTGCCGTGGAGACTGAAATCGACGCCCATTATGCGGCGCAATTGGAAGAATTAGCGGCCAGCGGTGCCGATGACGATTTGCAAAAAACCATTGAAAAATTCCGCGCCGACGAGGCCGAACACAAACAAACAGCGCTTGATGAGGGGGCCAGCGAGGCACCTGGCTATGAGTTGATGACCAAAATCATTCGCTTTGGTTGCCGCACAGCAATTTCAGTGTCTGAGAAAATATAGCTCGTTTAGGCCTCGAGCTCCGTATCCCAATAAAGATAGTCTTGCCAACTTTCATGGCAATAATTCGGCGGAAAGCGCCGACCTGTCTCGTGCAATTGATAAACGGTCGGCTGAATTGGCTTATTGCGCGGCATCATATTGGCCTGTTTGGGCATCCGCCCGCCTTTGCGCAAATTACATGGCGAACACGCGGCCACCACATTATCCCATGTGGTGCGGCCGCCAGCGCGACGCGGAATCACGTGATCGAAAGTCAACTCATGTGGGGCGCCGCAATATTGGCATGTAAAGCCATCGCGCAAGAAAACATTAAACCGCGTAAAGGCCGGATAGCGTGGCGGTTTCACATAGGTCTTCAGCGACACCACACTGGGAAGAACAAAATCCGTCGACGGTGAATGCACAATGGTCTCATATTCCGACACAATGTTCACGCGGTCTAAAAACACCGCTTTGACCGTGTCTTGCCATGACCAAAGGGAAAGCGGGTAATAACTGAGAGGACGAAAATCGGCGTTTAGTACCAGCGCTGGGCAGCTCTCAGGATTGCGCAAGTCTGGCGCTTGCGCTTTGACAAAATCTGCAACATCTGGTCTCGCAGCTTGCATGGTCCTTATCCTCTGGTTCAAGTTAACGAAACGTCGAACGAATCACGCTGTTCCTCAATTATGACGCAAAATAGCGCTTTACTGTTTCAAAAGTTTTACTTTGGCACGCTCACCACTATAAAAATGCCATATCATTCGCGCCGCAGCCGCCCGATGAGGCTGAAACCGCTGCGCCAAATCAGCCAATTGCTTGGCATCAGGACGGGCGTTGAGACTGTAGAGCAAACGATAGCCTTCCTGCAAGGCCAAGTCACCGGCTGGAAACCGATCGCAGCGTCCCAGATTGAACAGTAAATAACAATCCGCCGTCCATGCGCCAATGCCAATCAGCGCCGTCAGTTCAGCAAATATTTCGTCATCTCCTGCCGCAGCCAATTGCTCCGTATCCAACTGACCCGAGTCAATGGCCTGCGCCAAAATCCGCAAATAACGCTGCTTGGGCCGCGACAAGCCGACAGCTGCCAAGGCTTCGTCAGAAGCAGCCAGCACATCGCGCGGCGCGGCATCGGGAAACCGCCTATGAAAGCGGGCGTGAATGGCCTCAGCCGCTTTGGTCGATACTTGCTGGCTAATCAAAAGACCAATCAGCCCCTCAAAACCCGGCTTGCCACGTCGCAAAGGCGGGGCCCCATATTCAGCATAAGCGCGCGCCATGCCCTCATCTTGGGCCGCCAGAGCCTCAACTGCCAGCGCAATATCGGATTGTGATTTATAAGTTTGCATCACGATTAATTATGAAGCATGGATAATAACAATGAAAGCGAAACAAAAATTCATTACCCGTTTTGCGCCAAGCCCAAATGGCTGGTTACACCTTGGTCATGCTTATTCGGCGCTGATTGGGCAGGCCTGCGCGCAAGCCCATGATGGCGAATTTTTACTACGCATTGAAGATATAGATGTCGGACGCGCACGGCCGCATTTTGTCGATGGTATAGAACAAGACCTCGACTGGCTCGGTGTCACATGGCCGACGCCGGTCATGCATCAGTCAAGCCGATTTGAGATTTACGCCGAAGTGCTGGCGCAATTGCAAGCCATGCAGCTTGTCTATCCGTGTTGGGCAACGCGTCGCGAGATTAACCAAGCGATTGAGGCAAGTCCGGCGGGCACTGCTGCTTGGCCACGAGACCCCGATGGCGCGCTGGTGTACCCAGGGCTTTATCGTGATATTTCTGAAGACCAACGCCAAGAGCTGATGTGGCGCGGCGATAGTTATGCCTGGCGGCTTGATATGCAGAAGGCCTATGAGCTCGCGGCGCAGAAAACATCCCAAGCCATCGCCTATACCGAAATGTCGAGCGGTCAGCCGCAACGCCAAACCATTGACCCGCGCGCCTATGGTGACGTGATTTTAGCGCGCAAAGACGTGCCAACCAGCTATCACATTGCCGTGGTGGTTGATGATGCCGCACAGCAAGTGACGCAAGTGACGCGCGGGCAAGATTTGCAACCAGCCACCGCCATTCATCGATTATTGCAAATTCTGCTGGATTTGCCCGAGCCCGATTATTTTCATCACCCGTTAATCCGCGACGTAAGCGGCCGCCGATTGTCAAAACAGGCGGGTGACCTTGGGTTTCGCGATTTACGCCAGCAAGGCATGAGCCGAGAGGACGTGTTGGCACTTTTACCGCCAATTTCATTACCCATCTCACTGTCTTGAGGGTGAGACATTTGCTCTCTTGCGCTCGCACAATAAGCAAGTAAATTGTCGCCATGACAGATAGCAGTTCAGACACCAACGCCCTACTGGCGCTTTTACCAAACGCCGCAGAACAATTGGCACCATTGCATGCAGCCCTGCGCGGGCCGCTGCCAAGCGATATGGCCGATAGCCAATTTGCCCGCCACGGCCGCGCTTGGGCGGCGACCTATGTGGAAACCTTGCAGCAATTATCAGCCTATAGCCAAAACATGCAGCAAGCCGACCGCCTTGGTGAACTGGAAATAAATCTAACGCTGGTCGCCTATGGCGAATATCTCAATCAATTAAGCGGTGGCCTGCCGATGAGCCAAGGCGAAATCGTGCGCCCCGCTGATATTGGTTTTGCCAATGGCCTGCCCGGCTTTGACGGCGCGGCGCTGAAACAGCTGATGGCGCATGGCAATACAGCGGCACGGCGCCAGCTTATTGCCGCCTTGATTTTGCAATCGGGCACGCCCGAGGCCGACGCGGGTCTTGACGACACGCATCAGATGATCCGCGATCAGTTTCGCCGTTTCGCCGAAGCTGAGGTGCGCCCCTTCGCCCATGATTGGCATTTGCAAGACCAGCTGATACCGCTTGAGCTGATTAGCCAATTGGCCCAAATGGGTGTGTTTGGCCTGACCGTGCCGGAAGAATTTGGCGGCATGGGATTGGGCAAGCAAGCCATGTGTGTGGTGTCGGAAGAATTATCGCGCGGTTATATTGGCGTTGGCTCCTTGGGCACGCGGACAGATATTGCCGCCGAGCTGATTTTGCAAAATGGCACGCCAGCGCAGAAGCAAAAATATCTACCGGCCATTGCCGACGGCTCAATGCTGCCAACAGCCGTGTTCACCGAACCTAACACGGGTTCAGATTTGGCAAGCCTTTCAACGCGGGCCGTCAAAACCGAAAGCGGCTATGAAATTATTGGCGCCAAAACTTGGATTACCCATGGCGCACGGGCCGATGTCATGACGCTTTTGGCACGCACCGACCCTGACAATAAAGGCCATGGTGGCCTCAGCATGTTTTTGGCTGAAAAGCCGCGCGGCTCGGATGACGCCCCGTTTCCGGCTGAAGGCATGGATGGTGGCGAGATTGAAGTGCTCGGCTATCGTGGCATGAAAGAATATGACATTGCCTTTGATGGATTTGCCGTGCCCGACGATGCGGTGCTGGGCGAAGCCGAAGGCAGTGGCTTCAAACAATTGATGAAAACATTTGAGAGCGCCCGCATTCAAACCGCCGCCCGCGCCATTGGCGTGGCCCAATCTGCGGTTGATTTGGCCTTTCAATATGCACAAGACCGCAAGCAATTTGGCAAAGCAATTTTTGACTTCGAACGCGTCAGCGGTAAAATTGTCATGATGGTGGCCGAAATCTTAGCGGCGCGGCAATTGACCTATTTCGCCGCCAAGCGCAAAGAAGATGGCCAGCGCTGTGACCTCGAGGCCGGCATGGCGAAACTATTGGCCGCGCGCGTCGCATGGTCAGCCGCCGATAATGGCTTGCAAATTCACGGCGGCAATGGATTTGCCCTTGAGTATCCAATCAGTCGGGTTTTATGCGATGCCCGAATTTTGAATATTTTTGAGGGCGCGGCAGAAATACAAGCCGACATTATCGCCCGCCGCCTATCCGATTAACCTCCCAAAGGATAAATCTCATGAGTTTTGTAACCTATCTTATTCCCATTGGCCTTGGCGCGGTGGCGCTGGTTTTGCTGGCCGGTCTGTTCAATATGTTGCGCGGTGGCAGCGCCAGCACCTCACAAAAGCTCATGCGCTGGCGTGTCGGATTACAATTTGTCACCATTATTGTGGTCATGCTCAGCCTTTACATTGCAGGCCGATAGGCGTTTAGTTATCACTCAGCATTACAAGGCTTGAGGCATGGTCAAATTAAATAAAATCTATACCCGCACCGGCGATGACGGCACCACCGGACTGGCCGATGGGTCACGGCGCCCGAAACATGATCCGCGCATTGCCTGTTATGGCGATGTCGACGAAGCCAATGCGGCGATTGGTTTGGCCCGCCTGCACACGCAAGGTGATGATTTGCTCGACGCCATTTTACAGCGCCTGCAAAATGATTTGTTTGATTTGGGGGCCGATTTGGCAACCCCAGAAACCGACGCTTTTGAAGCGCTGCGCATTACCGCCAAGCAAGTGGCGCGGCTGGAAAGCGAAATTGACGCGATCAATACCGAACTGGAACCGCTGAATAGTTTTATCCTGCCGGGCGGGCGTCCAGCGGCAGCACATTTGCATTTGGCGCGCACCATTATTCGCCGCGCCGAACGCCATTTAAGTGCTGCCTTAAGCTCTGGTGATGAGGTTTTTACTGAAGCGGCGCGGCAGTATATTAATCGCGTCTCAGATTTATTATTTGTCGCCGCGCGTTTGGCCAATAATAAAGGCAGCGACGATGTGTTATGGGTGCCAGGCGGCAATAAATAAGCGCTTTTTTGCTGAAAAATGACGCCATTTTGACGCATGCCCATTTGCTTTCGATAATTGACTTATGAGGGCCGAAGTTTTAAGTGTTTGGCCTATGAGCGCCTAAATGCGCTAAATCATGGAGATTGACTTATGAAAATTCTTGTCCCCGTCAAGCGGGTCGTTGATTATAACGTGAAAATCCGCGTCAAAGCGGACCAAACTGGGGTTGATTTGGCGAATGTCAAAATGTCGATGAACCCGTTCTGTGAAATCGCTGTTGAAGAAGCCGTGCGCTTGCAAGAAGCCGGCACGGCAACTGAAATTATTGTTGTTTCCGTCGGTCCAACACAGGCACAAGAAACCATCCGTACGGCTTTGGCCATGGGCGCCGATCGTGGCATTTTGGTGCAAACCGATGAGCAAATTGAGCCACTTGGTTTGGCCAAAATTCTCAAAGGCGTGATTGAAGAAGAAAAACCGGATATGGTTATTCTCGGCAAACAAGCGATTGATGGCGATAATAACCAAACCGGCCAAATGTTGGCTGCACTTTTGGGTTGGTCGCAAGGCACATTTGCTTCTGAAATCGCTTTGGATGGCGACAAATTGACTGTCACTCGCGAAATCGACGGCGGCCTGCAAACCATCAAACTGGCAATGCCAGCGATTGTTACTGCTGACCTGCGCCTCAATGAGCCACGCTATGCGTCACTGCCAAACATCATGAAAGCCAAGAAAAAGCCGATTGATGAAAAAGCCATCGCCGATTATAGCGCCGATGCGGCACCACGCCTTGAAATCGTCAAAGTCACTGAGCCAGCCGCACGTGAAGCTGGCATTAAAGTGGAAACCGTTAACGAGCTTGTCGACAAGCTGAAAAACGTTGCAGGAGTTATCTAATGAGCACACTTCTTATTGCCGAACACAATAATCAATCACTGTCTGAATCAACCGTTAAGTCTGCCACAGCAGCTGTTCAATTGGGTGGCGATGTTCACGTATTAGTGGCCGGCGCTGGTTGCGCCGCTGTCGCTGACGAAGCTGCCAAAATGGCTGGCGTTAGCAAAGTATTATTGGCTGATGACGCACAATATGAAAAACAATTAGCCGAGCCAATCGCCGATTTAGTGGTGTCGCTGGCCGGTGATTATGCAACCGTTGCAACGCCAGCTTCAACCAATGGCAAAAACTTCATGCCACGAATTGCCGCTTTGCTTGATTGCTCGCAAATCTCTGACATTACAGCGGTGATTGACGCCAATACGTTTGAGCGTCCAATCTATGCCGGTAACGCCATTCAAACCGTACGCACATCTGAAGCCAAAAAAGCCATTACTGTGCGGGCAACCGCCTTTGCGGCTGTTGAGATGTCTGGTAGCGCCGCCGTGGAAGCGATAAGTGCGACAGCCAACTCAGGCCTGTCAGAATTCATTGGCGAAGAACTGACCAAGTCAGATCGCCCAGAACTGACCTCAGCAAAAATCGTGGTCTCAGGCGGACGCGGCATGCAATCGGGTGATAATTTTCCAATGTTGGAAAAAATTGCCGATAAATTAGGTGCCGCCGTTGGCGCATCACGCGCCGCCGTTGACGCCGGTTTCGTGCCCAATGATTATCAGGTCGGTCAGACCGGTAAAGTTGTGGCGCCAGACCTGTACATTGCTGTTGGTATTTCAGGCGCCATTCAGCATTTGGCTGGCATGAAAGACTCGAAAGTCATTGTTGCCATCAACAAAGATGAAGAAGCACCTATCTTCCAAGTGGCAGATTATGGTCTGGTCGCAGACTTGTTTAATGCTGTCCCAGAGTTGGAAGAAGAATTGGGCAAAATCGGCCTTTAGGTCGACACGGGAGACGTGATGCAACAAAAAGTAGGTATTATTGGTGCAGGGCAAATGGGCAGCGGTATCGCTCAAGTGTTTGCTTTAGCCGGATATAAAGTCCTACTCAATGATGTATCGCAAGAGCGCATTGAGGCGGGCATTGCCACAATTGGTGGTAATTTAGCCCGCCAGCTCGCCTCCGAACGGATTGACGAAGCGGCCCGCAAAGCGGCCCTCGCCAATATCGTTTCAGCCGCCAATTTGACGACAATGACCGATGCTGATTTGGTGATTGAGGCAGCCAGCGAAAATGAAGCTGTCAAAATCGCTATTTTGCGCGAAGTGAGCGCGGTACTGGCACCTGAGGCAATGATAGCCTCGAATACATCATCAATTTCTATTACCCGTCTGGCAGCATCGACGGATCGGCCAGAAAAATTCATTGGCATGCATTTTATGAATCCTGTGCCGGTGATGGAATTGGTTGAAATCATTCGCGGCATTGCCACCGATGACGAGACCTATCAGAAAACCGTCGGCATTGTTGAGTCGCTTGGCAAGACCTCATGCGTGGCCGAGGATTTTCCGGCCTTTATTGTCAATCGCATATTATTGCCAATGATCAATGAAGCGGTCTATGCGCTTTATGAGGGTGTCGGTAGCGTTTCCAGCATTGATAAAGCCATGCGTTTGGGCGCCAATCACCGCATGGGGCCATTTGAACTGGCCGATTTTATCGGTCTCGACACTTGCCTCAGCATTATGCAGGTTCTGAATGATGGCCTCGGCGATAGCAAATACCGCCCCTGCCCGTTAATGGTCAAATATGTCGAAGCCGGTTGGCTTGGCCGCAAAACCGGACGCGGGTTCTACGATTATAGCGGCGACACGCCGGTACCAACGCGCTAATTCGCTAAAACCTGCTCAATCAGCTTGTGCACCGCGGCACTGTTCCAATCAGCTTCGCCAGCCAAACGACCAATTTCATAGCCAGCAGTGTCAATAATCAACGTCGTGGGCAAACCGATAAGCCCCAAGGCGCGGGCTGATTTATAACTGCCGTCATGCACCCAAGTGAGGTGCTGAACGCCCAATTCTTGCAAAAATTCTTTCGGCTTATCGCCATTGCCACGATCCAGCGACAAAGCAATCACCCGCACATTGCGCCCGTCAAAATGCGCCTGTAAAGCGTCTAATTGCGGCATTTCTTTACGGCATGGCGCGCACCATGTGGCCCATAAATTGAGCACGAGAACCTCGCCTTCAAACCGTTCCAGCCCACCATTTTGGCCGTCTTCAAACTGTAATTTAAACGCGGGCAAGTCGCGCTTTTGGCTTTGGGTGACAAAGTTTTTCAGCCCCTCAGGTGCCAGCGATTGAGTTTGTTGGTTTGGCGACTTGCCTTCACCGCCTTGGTTCAGGTATAGGATGAACGCACCGCCCATCAACACCAGCAGAATAATGATGAGACGTGGCTTTATCTGGCTGACGATTCGGTGCAATCTATCTGGCATAATATGTTTCCTGCTGGCGGAGTTAAAAATGAGTAATCGCATGTGGGGTGGCCGCTTTGGCGGAGGTCCCGACGACATAATGGAAGAAATTAACGCATCCATCGGATTTGACCAACGCCTATTTGCGCAGGACATCCGAGGGTCGATGGCGCATTGCGCCATGTTGGCCGATAA
>Ga0209652_1000086_pt1 | contig 72531 bp, 66 predicted proteins | sample SaaInl74LU_5_DNA_FD_184641 | JGI IMG/M metagenome (GOLD analysis project Ga0209652, IMG submission 184641) | Marine microbial communities from expanding oxygen minimum zones in the Saanich Inlet - ESP_74LU_5_DNA (SPAdes) (version 2) | ecosystem: Environmental > Aquatic > Marine > Intertidal zone...
AACCCTTTAACTCTTATAGCTTCCGCGCCACCATCAAGCCATCTCTAAAAGGCAGTAGCTGGTGTTCCACGCGGGGATCCGAGGCGATTTTGGCGTTGTAGGCGCGCAGTCCTACGGTTTCGTGGTCTTGGTGCTCGGGTTCGGCCACTTTCCCGCTCCAAAGGACATTGTCGGCAATAATCAAACCGCCCGGTCGCACACTGTCAACCACCAGGTCGAAGTAGGCGGAGTAGTTTTCCTTATCTGCATCGATGAAGACGAGGTCCCACGGTCCTTCCAATGACGGGGCGATTTCCAAGGCATTGCCGATATGCAGTTGGATGCGGTCCGAAAACCCGGCCTTCTCCATGAAGCGCAGGATGCGGGGGCGAAGTTCGGCGTTGATGTCAATCGTGTGAATGATGCCGCCTTCGGCGAGACCTTCGGCCATGCATAGGGCAGAATAGCCGGTGTACGTGCCAATTTCAAGGACGCGCCCGGGACGCAAGAGGTGCGAGATCAAACTCAAGAAGCGGCCTTGTTGATGGCCGCTGAGCATGCGCGGCATGAGGACTTCTTGCCAGGTTTCGCGTTCGAGGGCGGCCAGGGTTTCGCTGTGGGGCGCCGTGAATTCACCGGCGTAGGCGTCAATATGGGGAGGGAGGAATTCCATGAGGTGAAGTTACAAGAGATCCTTCAGCCTAGTTCCGAGGAACAAATCTCAATTCGGTGATTTGCTGCGGGTCGTAGACGCGGTTTGCAACCTCCAGCAGTTGCGAAGGAGTGACCGCATCGATTTTGGCGACCATTTCATCAAAACGATCCACCCGATTAAAGGTCAAGAGCGATTTGCCCAATGCAGTCATGAGATTTCCATTGCTTTCCTGGGCCAAAGCCATTTGTCCTAGAAGTTGGGTTTTCGCCTTAGAAAACTGTCCTACGCCCAAACGATTTTCCCGCAAGAGTTTAAGTTCCCGCAAGATGAGGCGCTGGCATCGGTCGATGGCGTCTTCGTCGGTTCCCGCATACACGCCCCAGATACCTGTGTCGCTGTATGGGTTTAGAAAACTTTCAATTTGGTACGCAATGCCATGGCGTTCCCGAATATTTAGATTCAAGCGCGAATTCATCGCGGGGCCTCCAAGTAAGTTATTTACTAAAACTAAAGCTGGTAGGTCCTCATGGTGTGCATCGAATCCAGTTCCACCGAGTATGAGGTGACATTGGTGGATGTCGAGTTCGCGTATTTCCGTTTTGGGCTGAATTTTTGGAGCAGCCAGACGTTCGGGCGAAGGACCAGACACGGTCCAGTGGGCGGCATATTTCATGGCCAAACGCTCAAAAGCCTTGGCAGAAATTCCTCCAACAGAACTCAGGACAGCATTTTCGGGTCGATAATTTCTTTGGACAAAACGCAGCACTTGCTCCCGGGTGAATTTGGGTACCGATTCTTCCGTACCTAAAATGTTTCGACCCAGCGGGTGATCGCCAAAAAGTAAAGCGTCAAACTCGTCAAAAATCAACTCCGAGGGGCTGTCGCGATAGGAGTCAATTTCATCGAGAATTACCTCTTTTTCTTTGGGAATTTCCTTTTCTGGAAAGCGCGCATTTTGGATAATGTCGAAAATTAATTCCATGGAACGCCCATAATGCCCAACGAGAAAGCTGGCGTAGAGCGTGGTATCTTCTTTTCCGGTATAGGCATTCAGTTCACCGCCCACATCTTCAATCCGGGAGAGAATGTGGTAGGCCTTGCGGCGGGTGGTTCCTTTGAATAGGAGGTGCTCGATAAAATGGGCCAAGCCTTCTTCGTCCGGCCCTTCATCCCGGCTACCCGTTTGTAGGATCAGGCCGACATGACCCGTGGGGGATGCCACCTGTTGATGGATCCATCGCAGCCCATTGGGCAGAGTTCCGACCTCAAAAGGGGGTCGTTCGAGTGGGGGCGTCACGGATTATTTCAACCAACTTTCTAACCAAGAGAAGAACTCGGCATGCCATACCAGGCCGTTCTGTGGACTTAAGACCCAATGGCCTTCCTCAGGGAAGTATAGGAAGCGGGAAGGAATGCCGCGCAGTTGGGCTGCTTGGTAGGCCTCCATGCCTTGGTTGACGGGAACGCGGAAGTCGTTGCCTCCGTGAATGACCAGCAAAGGTGCCGTCCAGTTCTGCACAAAGTTCATGGGGTTGTAGTCTGCGTAGGCTTTGGGCACATCTGTGGTCCAGTAGGGGCCACCCACATCCTTGTTCGCGAAGAAAAGCTCCTCCGTGGTGAGGTACCAGCTCTTCATGTCAAAGAGGCCACAATGGCTGATCAACGCCTTGAAGCGGTTTTCGTGGATGCCGGCCAGCATGTAGACCGAATAGCCACCGTAGGAAGCGCCCACGGCGCCGAGGTTGTTCGCGTCTACGTAGGATTCTTTGGCTACGGTATCAATGGCTGCGAGGTAGTCGCGCATGGCTTGACCGCCCCAATCTTGAGAGATTTGCTCGTTCCATTCCTTGCCAAATCCAGGCACACCGTGGCGGTTTGGAGCGACGACGATGTAGCCTTGGGCTGCCATCAGCTGGAAGTTCCAGCGGTAGCTATAGAAGGCGCTCACAGCGCTTTGCGGACCGCCTTGGCAGTAGAGCAGGGTGGGGTATTTCTTTTCGGGGTCAAAGTTGGGAGGCAAAAAGACCCAGGTCAACATGCTTCCGCCGTCGCTCGTTTTGATCCAGCGCTTTTGGATGTCGCCCATAGCGAGCTGGCTGTAGAGGTCGGCATTCTCCACGGTAAATGCGCCTGGGGCCTCTTCTTTTTTCGCATTGAGCACGAAGAGTTCAGTGGCGTGGTTTTGGTCCTGACGCTCCGCGATAAGGGTATTGCCCGATACGCCAAAGCCGCCGTAGTTGTAGTCGCCGGAGGTCAGAGCGGTTACCTTTTTGGCCGCCAAACCGTTCTTGCCCGTCATCAAATCCAAACGGCGCAATTGCTGCGTGCCTTGGGTGGTCTCATTGAAGATGATGCTGGAGGAGGAGATCCATTTGAAATCGTTGATGTATTCGGCCGAAATCACGGGCTGCAATTCGCGCTTTTCGCCGGCAGAGGCCACGTCCACGATGTAGAGTTGGTTGACGTCGCTCTCGTAGCCGTCTTCGGGCATGGCGACAAAGGCCAGCCACTTGCCATCGGGCGAGAAACTGGGATGGTTGTCGTAGCCGTCCAAGCCGTTCAAGGTGCTGGTGCGTCCCGTCTCGCGGTCGTAGAGGTAGAGCTTGCTGTCTGTGTGCAAAGCGAACTCCTTGCCGCTTGCTACTTTCTTGCTGGCGTAGACGATGAAACGGCCGTCGGGGCTCACGTCAAAACTTTCGGCACCGCCAAAAGGAGGAAGTGGGCTGTGCACCTTTTCGCCGGCCATGATGTCGGTAAACTTGCCTGTTGCGGAAGTTTTGGTGGGGTCCACTACCATGTAGGCGATGTGGTTGTAGGAGTAATCCGTCCAACTATCCCAGTGGCGGTACATCAGGTCGTCATAGACCGCATAGTTAGCCTTGGGAGCTTCGGGGTGGCGCTCCGCAGGGGTTTGGTCCAATTGCACGCGTGTTACGAAGGTGACAAGCAACCGACCGTCATTTAATTCAACCACTTTAGCGTCGCCCATGCCGCCTTCGACGGACGTCAAGGGGACGGGCAGGTAGGACGGATCGTTCACCTTATCCAGCCAGAGTTGGCCGCCGGTGAAATAGCCAATACGCTCTCCGCCGCGGAGGAAGAAGGCGCCGTATTCGCTGGCTTTGGTCTCGCGCAGGACGGAGAGTTCACCGGAAGCAATCTCTCCAATGTAGAGGTCGCGGTTGCCGCGGTTGGCATCGGTATCGTAGTGGGACACCCCATAGAGCACAAGGCCGTTTTCACTGACGTCGTCCAAGCTGACGCGTCCGAGTTCCCATAGTTTTTGGGGAGTCATCACTTCGGTCTTGCCGGAAGCTTGGTCCGATTGGGCATGCATGGGGATGGCTAGCGCCAAGAGTGCGAGAATGCAAAAGTTCTTTTTCATCTTCGTTTAGGATTGGGATAAAAATTGTTCGTCAACGACTTCAAGTAGGGTGCGGAAAGCCACAAATTTCCCTTCAAATCGCTCTTTGGTTTTTGCCTGCAAGGCGGGGGCATAAAGTTGCTGGTACAGCTGAAAATCCGTCATGTCCTTAAAGCGGTATTGAATCGAATAGGTTGTACCTGATTCTTCATCCACCATCACACGGGTAAAACGGCAGTCTTGAAAAAGCTTCGTAGAGAGTACCTCAGGGATGTGGATGGCCATCATCCAGCCTTTCCACTCTTCGTGGACGCTGTCATCGATGTTGAGGGTAACGTTGTAGATGTACACGTTTACAAGGTCGGATTTTCCCAGCGATCCCACATCATTTGCCAGTGGTTGTCTAAACTATCGTGCTGAGCCATTAATTCACGCATGGCTGCACAACTCGTTTTTACTTCGGCAATCAGGGGTAAGAGGGCGTTCTTCTCGGCTTCCAAGGCTTGGCGTACCGCTTCGTCATCTAGCAGCCCATTGGCCGCGTCGTGCTGTAAATTTTCGACTTGCTGAATCCCAAATTTAAGTGCCGCTTCCCATTCCACTTCTGATTGAAGTTCAAACCATCGGCTGGTTTGTCGGTAGTGGTATTTTAGAACTTCGAATTCATTTCGGAAGAAGGTCTCGTGAACGGAATCAAAAGGTTTTGTCCGAGCGATGGATGCATGTCGTTCTAGGTCGGCATAATCCGCCTCAATGCCTTCTTCATGGAGACTTTGGAGCGCAACTAGCGCCCCGTGACTCTCCGTTAAAAGAAGGTCCATCTCGGAGGCATAAGGGGAAGAGCAAGCGATCAGCGTGCCCGCAATGCATGCGGTGAGAAATAAGGCGGGATGGTTCATTCGCTTATGCGGTCAAATCCAGTATACGGACGTAGCACCTCTGGAATGCGGATACCTTCGGGGTCTTGATTGTTTTCAAGGAGGGCTGCAACTACACGGGGTAAGGCCAAAGCGGACCCGTTCAAGGTATGCGCCAAGTGGGGCTTTTGGTCTTCGGTGCTGCGGTAGCGGAGCATCAAGCGATTTGCTTGGAAGGTTTCAAAATTTGACACGGAAGAAACCTCGAGCCAACGCGCTTGTGCAGCTGACCAAACCTCAAAATCATAGGTCAATGCGGAGGTGAATCCCATATCCCCACCGCAGAGGCGAAGAATGCGATAATGCAGCCCTAAATCACGCAGTAAAGAGGCTACATGGGCGACCATTTCTTCCAGGCGATCATAGGATTTTGAAGGATGCTCGACACAGACAATTTCTACCTTGTCAAACTGGTGTAAACGGTTCAATCCGCGCACATCCTTGCCATAGGAGCCAGCCTCCCTCCGAAAACAGGGACTATAGGCGGTCATCTTGATGGGTAAATCTTGCTCGGCAACGATTTCGTCTCTCAATAGGTTGGTCACAGGAACTTCGGCCGTTGGAATGGCATACAAATTATCTGTGGTCATGTGGTACATCTGCCCTTCTTTATCAGGCAATTGTCCGGTACCAAAACCAGAGGCTTCGTTGATGAAGTGCGGAGGCTGCACCTCCATGTATCCGGCTTCCGTATTGCGGTCCAAAAAGAATTGAATTAAAGCACGTTGAAGCCGAGCTCCCTTGCCCGTGTAGACTGGAAAACCCGCCCCGGTGATTTTTACTCCGCGCTCGAAGTCAATGAGTTTGTAGCGCTCAGTTAACTCCCAGTGTGGAACATGTCCCTCCGCTAAAATGGGTGCCTGTCCCCAGGTTTCGACCACTTCATTATCATCGGCTGACTTCCCAGCAGCGACGGATGCATGCGGCATATTAGGGAGAGCCACAAGTTGATCGTGCTCTTTGGACTCCAAGGCTTGTAAATCCGCTGCCAACTCGCTTAAACGCTCTTTGATTGTGCCGCTTTGCTGCTTCATTTCATCCGCATCGGCCGCTTTTCCTTCACGGAAAAGTTGTCCAATGGCTTTCGCCAATTTGTTGGCTTCCGCTTGAAGGTTTTCTGTTTCTGCTTGCACATGGCGGCGCTGCTCATTTAGGGCAAGCAAGGCGTCAATCGCAGGTCGTGCATCCACGTGGCGCTTTGCTAAGGCGGAGATGACGCCCTCGGCGTTTTGGCGAATTGTAGTGAGTTGTAGCATAGTGTAAAACTAAAAAACCCCCTGAAGCTTTGAAGGCGACAGGGGGAATGTTTTAAGTCGAAGTAGAAATTAGGCTTCGCCCCCTTCAGTGAAAGGAACTACCGAGACAAAACTCTTGTTGCCTGCCTTCTTTTTAAATTCTACCATTCCGTGCTCAAGTGCGTAAAGCGTGTGATCCTTTCCCATTCCCACGTTTTTACCTGGGTGATGAGACGTGCCACGCTGACGAACGATGATGTTGCCTGCCAAGGCAGGTTGACCACCGTAAATCTTTACGCCGAGTCGTTTGCTTTCTGATTCGCGGCCGTTCTTAGAACTACCTACACCTTTTTTGTGTGCCATGGCTGGTCAGATTTTATGCTTCAGCAGCAACTTCTTCAGTTGCCTCCGCTTTTTTGGTTGCTTTTTTCTTTGGAGCAGACAATTTAATGTCTGAAATCACGATCTGGGTCATCGGCTGGCGATGTCCGGTCTTCTTGTCATAGCCCTTGCGGCGCTTTTTCTTGAAGATGATCACTTTGTCGGCCTTTACATGGCTCAAGATGCTAGCGGTAACCGAAGCACCTTCGATAACGGGGGCGCCAACGGTGATGCCGTTCTTGTCTTCAGCAAGCATTACGCGATCAAACGTGAGTTTGTCGCCCTCATTGCCAGCCAGACGGTGAACATACACTCGCTGATCTTTTTGCACTTTGTATTGCAGCCCTGCTATTTCTACGATGGCGTACATGTGTACATTGTTTAGTTAAGGGGTGCAAAGATAGGTGTAATTCCCATATCTAAAAGCTTCTGCCAAGAAAATCCCACAACAAGTTTCGTGGTGGAGGGGCTTCATATCCTCTAGATGCTTTGTAACTTCACGCCCTTGCGATCGCTCGCGCCTTGTTTGGCTCGGTTTTCGTGACCATATGAACCTTTAAACGACAGTGCGGACTGTCAAATTTATCAATACCCCCATGAAGCACCCTTCTCTTATTCTTGCAGCAGGTTTGGCTTGTTTGGCGTTCACGGCCCAAGGCCAGATCGCTTTTGAGGAATATGACCTCGACAACGGCCTGCATGTGATCCTTCACCAGGACAATAGCACCCCCATTGTGGCGGTTTCTGTGTTGTACCATGTTGGATCTAAAAATGAAGACATCAATCGCACTGGATTCGCACACTTTTTTGAGCACTTGCTATTTGAAGGCTCCGAGAACATTGGTCGCGGCGAGTACATGAAACTCATTCAAGCAAATGGCGGAACCCTGAATGCGAACACCATGCAGGACCGCACGTTCTACTATGAAATCTTGCCATCCAATAATTTGGAGCTCGGTTTGTGGATGGAATCTGAGCGCATGCTTCACGCCAAAGTAGATCAGACCGGAGTGGAGACCCAGCGTGAAGTCGTGAAGGAAGAAAAGCGCATGCGGGTAGATAACCAACCCTATGGCTCTTGGAATGCAGAGATGTTTAGTCATGCCTTCAGCGAGCATCCGTATCGCTGGGCGGTTATCGGCTCGATGGACGACTTGAATGCGGCCCAAACTGAGGACTATGTCAATTTTTATAAAAAGTATTACATCCCAAATAATGCCACGTTAAGTATTGCCGGTGACATTGATCCGTCTCAAGCGAAGGCATGGATAGCCAAGTACTTCGGAGATATTCCAGCGGGGGAGCCCGTAGTTCAGCCAGATACCTTTGAACCCGCTCTCACGGCCGAAGTTCAGGACACCATTTTTGACAATATTCAGCTTCCAGCTGTTTTCACGGGCTACCGCATGCCAGGTCAATCGCATCCCGATGCCTATGCCTTGCAGATGCTGACGACCGCATTGAGCGATGGACCTTCTTCTCGTTTGTCCATGCGTATGGTGGATAAGGATCAGTCAGCCCTGCAAGTGGTTGCTTTTCCATACGCGTTGGAGGATCACGGCATCTTCATCACCTTAGCCCTCGTCAATGGCGATCACAGCACCGGCGAACTGCTCGGTACGATGGAAGAAGAGATTGCCAAACTTCAGAATGAACTGCTCGGAGAGCGTGAATTCGAGAAAGTGATGAATAAGGTTGAAGCGGATTTCATCACCCAAAACGGCTCTGTATCTGGCATTGCCGAATCCCTTTCGAATTACCATGTCTATTTCGGAGACGCCAACTTGATCAATACTGAAATTGAGCGTTACCGCGCCGTGACCCGCGCAGACATCCAGCGTGTGGCTACAACCTATTTGCAACCTTCTAACCGTGTGGTCTTGACCTACTTGCCCAAGCCCAGCGCCAATCCCTCTGTAGAATAATGAAACGTATTATCCTCGCACTTGCCGCCCTGGCTACTTTTTCAGCTTCGGCACAGTTGGACCGAAGCATTCGACCTAGCGCGGCGGAACCTCGCGTTCCCACCATCGCCCCCTACACCCAGTTCACCCTGAAAAACGGCATGACCGTACTGGTGGTAGAAGACCACAAACTCCCTCGTATCTCCGTGGGCCTTTCTATGGATCCCGGTCAGCTGTATGAGGGCGAAATCGCCGGTGTAGGCTTCTTGACGGGGGACCTCCTGTCCGAAGGCACCACCTTGCGGGATAAAGCCAGCCTAGACCAATCTGTGGATTACATCGGTGCGCGCTTGCGCACAGGCCCCACGGGTGTAAATACCAACGGTTTGAGCAAGTACGCGGATCAGTTGTTCAGCATTGCAGCCGAAGTGGCCACCAAGCCTGCCTTCCCTGCACCGTCTTTTGACAAGTTGAAGAACCAGTTCATCACCAGTTTGAAAAACGAGCGTGACAACCCCGGGAGCATCCGCAGCAACGTTTCTCGTGCTTTACTCTACGGCACCATCCACCCCGCTGGCGAATTGGTAACGGAAGCCACGGTCAACAACGTGACACTCAAAGACTGCCAGACCTTCTACAAGACCTATTGGAAGCCCAACATTGCCACCTTGGTCATTGTGGGAGATATCTCGGTAGATCATGCACGTCAGTTGGCTGAAACCCACTTCGGCAGCTGGAAAGGGAAATTCAAGTCCGAAGTGACCTATCCCGCACCCTCAAAGCAGGCGAATACGCGCATCGTATTGGTCAACCGCGACGCCTCCGTGCAGTCTAGCATTACGGTAACCAATACCATGAATTTGGCCGTGGGCCATCCCGATGCGGAAGCTATGGCCGTCATGAATCAGGTATTGGGTGCAGGCTCTGCGGGCCGTTTGTTCCAAAACTTGCGCGAGGACAAGGCCTATACCTATGGGGCATATTCCAGCTATGGTACGGGCAAGTATACCACGTCCTTTAGTGCTGAAGCAGAAGTTCGCAATGCGGTTACCGACTCTGCCGTTGCTGAATTCCTTTTCGAACTGAATCGCATTCGCACCGAGCCGATTACAGCCGATGATTTGCGCGCAGCGAAGAACAATTTGTCGGGCAGTTTTGGTCGCTCCTTGGAGAACCCTGCCACCGTGGCACGCTTTGCGACAAACATCCAGGAGTATGGCTTGTCATCTGACTATTACAACAACTATTTGACCCGGTTAGAGGCAGTTACTGCCGCGGATGTGCAGCGCGTGGCCAACACCTACATTGAAGAAGGTAAATTCTTGATTGTCATTGTGGGTAAAGGATTGGAAATCGCCAAAGGGCTTGAGCGCTTGGGTTTCCCCATTGAATACTACACGTTGGATGCCGAACCAACGGCGGCTCCCGTAGCCACGCTGCCAGAAGGCTTGACTGCGCAAAAAGTTTTGGATGTGGCAATGGATGCCATGGGTGGACGCGAAGCAATTGCAGCCGTTCAAAACATAGACATTCAGCAAGAGGCAAGCTTGATGGGAATGACGTTAACATTTCATTCGGTCTACGCGCAACCCAATTTGATTTTCTCGGAGCAGAAGACCCCGATGGGAAGCAGCGTAAAGAAATACAACGGCAAACAAGTGGTTGTGCAAGCGAATGGCCAGGATGTTCCTGTAGACGAGGCCATGACGGCAGATGTCATCAATGATTCTTGGTGCACAGAGTTGCTTCTTACCGCAGGGGAGAATGGAAACGTGAAGCTTTCAGAGGCTCCTGCCACCATAGGCGATGCACTCTGTTATGAGCTCGTCGTGACCCTCGGCAGCAATGAAGTGAAGCGTTACTATGACGCCAAGACGGGTCTATGCGTCCGTCAAAGCCAAGTAGCCCAAACGCCTCAAGGAGACCAAGTGATCAACGTGGACTTCAGTGATTATAAGGCGGTGGATGGAATATCTGTAGCACATAGCATGAAGGTGCCCCTGCAGCCTGGAATGGATTTGGAGGTTAAAACGATCTCTGTGACCATCAACGGCGAAGTGGACAAGAACATTTTCAACTAAGAAACCGTCTCCTTTCGGAGTTCCCGTTGAACCCCAATGCACTCTTCAAAACCCTGGGCCTAGCTCAGGGTTTTTTTTGGATTAAACACGCCGAGTCAATAGGAGATACTCTCTTCCTCAAGGTGCGAAGGCTTAGTACCTACGCCTTGCGGTTTACCATCCAAACGCCCACTAAGATGGTGACCATCCCGATGTAGTGATTGAAGAGCAGTTCCTCCCCAAAAACAAGTCCCCAGGCCAAGGCCACAATGGGAATCACATAGGTAGTGGACGCCGCAAACAAGGGGGTGGTCATGGCAATCAAACGGTTGAAAACTACCATGGATAGGCTGGTTCCTACTAAGCCCAAAAAGGCAATGGCGGCCAAACTGCTCCACATTTCTGGGCTACCGGTGAATTGCGCCGGGAAGTTCGTGGCGGCCAGGATGCCAACGGAAGGCACGGATGCGCCAAGCATGGCAAAAAGGGTGATTGCGCGAGGGGAAAGGTGTTTTAATCGATCTCCTATGGTATTAATACTCACTCCGTAACATGCCGCAGCGAGCACGGCTAGCAGTAGATAGGGCCAGCTTTGGCCGACGGAAGAATGATCATCAAAGGGATTGATCAAAATGAGCGCCCCAATAAAGCCAACCGCAACACCGAGCGCACGCACCCACCGCAGGGCGCGACCAAAAGCAATTAACCCCACTAATAAAGTGAAAAGAGGAGTCATGGAATTAGTAATGCCGACTACCCCAGATGGAACATGTTCGACCGCAATGGGGAAGAGCAAGTAGGGGATAGAATTTCCCAACAAAGCGACAATTAAAAAAGCGGGAATATCCTCTTTTCGGAATTCTTTGAGTTGCGGCCAAGCGAAGGAAAGCGTGAGCAAAGCTGCAAAGACGATGCGCGCTGCCCCAATTTGAACCGCAGTGAAGGCGATCAGCGCATGCTTCATCAAAATGAAAGAGGATCCCCATACCAACACTAAGGCGGTAAACATGACCCAAGGGAGTAGATTGCGATTCATAAGGCGCCAAAGGTAGATTACCTTTGCACCCATGCCACAATCACCAACAACAAAATGGACCGCGGTTTTGCGTCGGTTACTTCAGGCAGCAATCACCTTAACCTTATTGGTCATTTTGGCGGGTTCCATCGTCCGAATGACGGGATCTGGGATGGGATGTCCGGATTGGCCCACGTGCTTTGGGTATTTAATTCCCCCTACCGAAGAAGCGCAGGTCACGTGGTCGCCAAATGTGATGGTTGGCGAAGGTCAAATGATTGTGCGAAATGACACGCTTTGGGTGGCCTTGGAAACTTTTACAACCAAAGAGCAGTTCGATGGGAACCATTGGTCGGCCTATACCCGGCATGACTATGCCGTATTTAATCCGGTACACACTTGGATTGAGTATCTGAATCGATTGGTTGGAGCCTTGCTGGGCCTTCCAGTGTTACTCGCTTGCGCATGGACTTTAGGGCGGTTTAGATCGCATCCCAAATGGTCTCTCACCATGCTTGCGGCGCTATTCGTCCTGGGATTTGAGGCTTGGCTGGGTAAAGTCGTGGTAGATGGCAATTTGATTCCCCACCAAATCACCTACCACATGGCCGGGGCCTTTTTGCTATTGGGCTTGCTTACCGCGGTGTATCGCTCCGTTTCGACCGAATGGGAAGTGCACGCGCTTCGCGCTGAACGAGGTATGGAAGGCGTAGAAGGGGACCGGAAGACGGCCTACCATATTTTCCTGGTTTTGATTGGACTATTGAGTGTTCAAATTCTCATGGGTACCCAAGTGCGCGAAGAGGTAGACGGGTTGATCAAAGCATTCGGATTAGATGCAGATCGAAGCCAGTGGATTGATCAATTGCCCGTTGGATTGCTGATTCATCGAAGTTTCAGCATCCTAATTCTGGGCGTTTCCTATTATCTCTATCGAAAGACCAAAGGCTTAGGCGGTTTGAAAGTACGCGCAGCGTTTGTTCTCTACGCGCTCCTTATAGAAACGGCTCTAGGGGCTGGGATGTACTATTTTGCCATCCCTCGCTTCATGCAGCCCGCACATTTACTCCTGAGCGCCATCTCCTGGTTCCTCCTAGTGGATGGGGCCTTCAAAGCCTGGTTGATATTGAGGAAGCGCTAGGGCATGCGGGAGTGTGCGTGACAGATAGCGCAGGCATCGCGCCGTGGCCTTCACCCAAAACCTTTAAACGAAGACACCCTTACTTTTTGGGCCGAGAGGCATGGTGAATATCTATCTCTGGATTGAAGGTCAAAGGAAACTGGGACGGGCAGATTTGTCTTCCCTCCCTATTCCCATTCCAGCGACTCAAAGAACCGTACCACTTCAGCTTCAAAAAATGCATTGACTGGGGCGAGGGAATCCGCATTTGGTTGGGCATACACATAGGCTGCCCCGCGAATAAAATGGGATAGGCTATCGGTGGCAAAAAATTGTACTGCCGAGGCGGCATTGCCTTGCATTTGAAACATTACGGCGTACACTTTCGAGTCAGGATTGATGTAGAGCTTCTGAGCGATTCCATCAGCTACAACCGAATGTTTGAAGGCTAATTTATGCGCATCGTCAATGAGGTCGGCAAGATTGCCTTCGACGGGCTTGTAGGTGAGTTGCATGCGGCCACGACACCAAGGATAGACGAGATCCCCCCAGCCTAATTCTGGCCGTGCTTCCCATTGCGCTGAACCATCCACCATCATTTGATACGGAAAGTCTGGTCCAGTCAAGTCGGCTAAGGATTGGACCTCGGTGATGGGCGCCTCGATTCGCAGGTAGCCCGACGGTTTGGGCGTGCCATCGCCGGTTGGCCAGAGCCAAAGGGCAAAGGTTCCCATGGCTAAGACCAATGCGACTGAAATAATCCAGACGGCCTTACGAGGCATGGCGTTCAATTTTTACTTTGACGCGAACAATGCGGCGGCGATCGGCTGCTTCAACCGTCCAATGCACCGGTCCGGTATGCAGTGCCTCCCCTTTCAAGGGCATCCGACCTAGTTGTTCTAGGATCAACCCAGCGACCGTATCGGCCTCACCGCGGTAACTGTCGAGCACATCCGGTTCAAGGTCTACTGCGCGGAACAAATCACTGAGCTGGGCTCGCGCTTCAAACACAAAGGTGTCCTCATCGAGTTGGGAAAATAGCTGCTCCTCAGTGTCAAATTCATCGCGAATCTCACCAACAATTTCTTCCATGACGTCTTCCAGGGTCACCAGTCCGGATACCCCACCAAATTCATCGACGACCAGCGCCATGTGCATTTTCTTTTCCCGAAAATCACCAAGCAAATCATCGATTTTCATGCTTTCTGTGACAAAAAATGCGGGCCGAACCAATTCGGTCCAAGCAAAATTCTCGGGGGCATCCAAATGTTTTAGAAGGTCTTTGGCATGGAGTACCCCGAGGATGGTATCTAGATTTTCCTGAAAGATGGGCACGCGAGAATAGCCGTTTTCGGAAACGGAACCCAAGACTTCAGATAGCGCCTTCCCTGATTCAATCGCCAAAACATCTTGACGTGGGGTCATGATTTGTTTCACCGAGGTGTTGCCAAAGCGCACGATCTCCCGCAAGAGTCGCTGCTGCTCTGGGGTGGTCGCATCATCGGAAGTGAGATCTAAGGCGTCTTCCAATTCTTCTACGGTCAAGGTTTTATTCTTGCTGCTTCGTTCAATAAAGCGGCTCGAGCCAACGAGCGCGCGGCTGATGGGTTCCAGTAGGCGCATGCTTCCTTGAATCAGTGGAGCGATACTCTTGGCCCATGAAACGCCGTGGCTGGCCGCATAGGTTTTTGGGATAACCTCTCCAAAAATGAGGAGTAAGGCCGTTACTAAAACGGTTTGAATACCAATAGCCAACCATGGATGCGCTTCGAAATTGAAGATTAAGCCCGTCACCCAAGTGGACAGTAAAATGAGCGCCAAGTTGAACAAGTTGTTCAATATCAATAACGAGGCGAGGAGTTTCTCAGGGTGCTTGAGAATGTCCAAAACGCGGTCAGATACCGGTGATTTATCCTCATTTAGACCCGCCTTGTCATTCGGGGTCAAAGAAAAGAAGGCAACTTCCGACGCCGAAGCCACAGCTGAGCCGAGCAATAGCAGTCCCATGATGCCCATGGGGACTAAAGCTTCCGCGGGAAAAGGTTGAAATAAATCGGAGAAAGGGGTCGGGTCAGGGTCCAAGGAGGAGAGTTTGGTTCACAGAAAGGGAGTTAGAACGGGAAATCGTCTTCTCCCTGATCCGAGGGGAGGTCGGATCCATACGCGCTACGATCATCGGCATTGCGATAGGCAGCGCGGGGCGTGCCGGTGTGTTCTCCTTCTTCCCGCGTGCTGGAGCGCATGGGGTTCGGACCGAGCATCGTCATCGAATCTGCGGCAATTTCAATATTGTATCGTGTTTGATTGTGGTCATCCGTCCATTGGCGTGAACGAATCTTGCCCTCAATAAATACTTTGTCGCCTTTCTTTAAGTAGCGTTCGCAGACTTCTGCCAAGCGAGGTGAGCGCACGACAATCGTGTGCCATTCTGTGTTTTCACGGCGATTGCCGTCGCGATCTGTAAAGTTTTCGGTGGTAGCAATAGGGAATCGCACCAGCATGCCTCCATTGTCAAAGTTGCGAACCTCAGGGTCTTTGCCCAGGTTGCCGATCAACATGACCTTATTTAAAGTACCTGCCATTTGTATGAAGTGTAAAAATCAAAAGTAGTTTTTTTCCTCAAACCACCACCGAATTGGTACGGGAAGGCCAAGGTTTTTCACTTCCTCCAAGGAGAACCATTGAACTGCCGGCGTCATGGGGACTTTTACAACGTCTTTTTCGTGGAAAAACAACGTGAGTTTCTTGTGGGATAGCAGGTGGGTGCAGCGCAAAGCGGTCGCAGTAGCAGCCTCGGGAACTTTGGCGACCGGAAATGACCATAGGCCGCCCCAAATACCTTGATCCACGCGTTTTTCTAGCCCGAATTTGCCTTGGTCGACATAAATATGGAAATGCCAGTCCTCTACGTTGGGGGCTTTCTTGGAGGGTTTTACGGGAAAAGATTCCATCGTGCCACGACGAAAGGCCTCGCATTGACGGTGCAAGGGACACTCCGGGCATTTTGGTTGCGTTGGCGTGCAAATTCGCGCGCCCAAATCCATAATTGCTTGATTGCTATCTCCGGGACGATGGGCATCCAGCACGGGAATCGCCTGTGCACGAATGGTAGCGAGGGTACTGCTTCGATCAATCCGGTCAGCGATAGCAAAATATCGGCTGTACACGCGCAGCGCATTGCCATCTAGGGCTGGGCTGCGCTCTTTAAAGCATATGGATGCGATGGCAGCTGCGGTGTAAGGGCCAATTCCAGGGAGCTTTACGAGCTCTGAACTTTGGGAAGGGAAGGAGCCTCGTTCCTGAATGAGTTGTGCGGTCCGATGCAAATTTCGAGCGCGACTGTAGTATCCCAAGCCGGCCCAGAGAGCCATCACCTGGTCGCTTGGCGCATTGGCCAAGGATTCTACCGTGGGAAAAGTTGCCATGAATCGTTCCCAGTAGGGGAGTCCCTGATCCACTCTGGTTTGCTGCAGAATGATCTCACTGAGCCAAATGGCATACGGATTGCTATCTTTTCGCCAAGGCAAGGGTCTGCGATGGTGGTCAAACCACTCAATCAGAGAGTCTTTGGCATTGAAATCCTGTATTGTTGTTTCGGTCACTATTACTTAACTTTGCGCCCGCTAAAATAACCCCATTCTTTCCGGGGTAAGACACGGAAAGAAACACGTATAAAACGCAATTACCATGACAAAAGCGGACATCGTCACGCGAATCTCAGACCGTACTGGTCTCGAAAAATCAGATGTACTAGCCGTAGTAGAGGGCTTCATGCGCGAAGTAAAGTCGAGCATGGAATCCGGCGAAAATGTTTACCTCCGTGGCTTTGGCAGCTTTGTGCTGAAGAAGCGTGCGGAGAAAACCGGTCGCAATATTTCCAAAAACACCACATTGATTATCCCTGCCCATTACATTCCTTCTTTCAAGCCTGCAAAGACTTTTGCGGAGGAGGTAAAGAGCAATGTTGAGGTAAAAGACTAAAAGCGAATAGAAGGAATGAAGCGCGCATGGGTTTATGCTATTTCTGCGGTGGTTGTGGTGACCGCTGTAGTGATGCTTATGCCGCATGCGCCCAGTGCGCCCGAAGCGACAGTGGCCGAAACGCCTACCCTAAGTCCCTTGGATCAGAAAGTCCAAGATGCCCTCGCCATCATTGAATCTCAAGATGGCAATCCTATGCAGGCTATTTTCCTCCTTCGTGAGGTGGTAGCTGAAGATCCTGAACATCGCGACGCCCAATACACGTTGGGTCGTTTCTCCATGATGTCAGGACAGTGGGATAAGGCCGTGGAGCGTTTCCAAATTGTACTGCAGATTCAATCAGATGATGCAGACGCGGCGGAAGGCCTGGCCCAGTCCCTAGTTGAGTTAGGACAAGTAGAAGGGGCAATTCAAGGCCTTCAGTCGTTTTTAAACGAACACCCCAACACATCCCGTGCCTCCGAATTGACAGCACTTATGGAAACGCTGCAAGCGGGAAACGCAACGGAGGCGAAAGAACTTCAATGATTGTTTCATTTTAATCGACAGCATTATGCCTAGCGGTAAGAAAAGAAAGCGCCATAAGATGGCCACACACAAGCGGAAGAAGCGTTTGCGCAAAAACCGTCACAAAAAGAAATAAGTAGCGGCAAATCATGCGTACCGAACTTATCATTCAAGCGAATGAGTCGGACGCAGTCATTGCCCTTCTTAAGGATGGCCGTTTAACGGAGCTTGTACAGGAAGATGCGAAACAGCAATTTTCTGTCGGCGATGTTTACTTGGGACAAGTGCGCAAACTCGCACCTAGTCTCAATGCGGCGTTTGTGGATGTAGGATACGAGAAAGATGCGTTCCTGCACTACCATGATTTAGGTCCTCAAATTTCATCGTGGCAATCCTTCAACAAGAAGGTTCACCTAGGTAAACAACCCGCGAATATTGCGGAGTTTACCATGGAGCCCCTCATCGAAAAAGATGGGGCTATGGAGAACATTCTGAAGCAAGGGGATCAGATTCTGGTCCAAGTGGTGAAGGAACCCATATCGACGAAAGGCCCTCGGGTCACCTCTGAAATATCTATTGCGGGACGGTTCATCGTATTGGTGCCGTTCACTAGCCGCATTTCGGTATCTCAGAAAATTCGAGAGCGAAAAGAGAAGGAACGACTGCGCAAGCTCGTTCAATCGATACGTCCTGATGGTTTTGGTGTGATTGTTCGCACCGTAGCCCAAGGCGTCTCCACAGAAGAATTGACTGCCGACTTGGCAGACTTGATGTCTAAGTGGAAAACACTGCACCGCAATCTGCGGAATGCAAAACCACGTAAATGTGTTCTTCGCGAGATGGACCGCGCAAGCGCCTACCTCCGAGATGTATTCAACGACAGCTTCGATCAAATCGTGGTGGACGACGAGTCCCTACACCAGGAGATCAAGGAATACGTAGAATCCATTGCCCCAGAACGCGCTGAGATTGTGAAACTTCACAAATCTGCGGTGCCTGTATTCCAACATTATGGGGTGGATCGCCAGTTGAAATCGGCCTTTGGTCGCACCGTCAACATGGGCAAGGGCACGTACCTCATCATTGAGCACACGGAGGCCATGCACGTCATTGACGTGAATAGTGGCAACCGAAGCAATAAAGGAGAAAGCCAAGAAGACAATGCCCTCGCGGTGAATATCATGGCGGCAGAAGAAATTGGACGCCAGTTGCGCCTACGGGACATGGGCGGGATCATCTGTATCGACTTTATTGATTTGCACAAAGGGGAGCACCGAAAGCAACTTTTCGAAAAAATGAAGGAAGTAATGGAAGGTGATCGTGCCCGACATAAGATCCTTCCGCCTTCTAAGTTTGGCATCGTAGAAATTACTCGACAACGGGTTCGACCTGCACGCCGCTTGGAAACGAAAGAAGAGAATCCGGACAATCTAGTGGAGGCGCCAATCACAATGATTGATGCGCTCGAGCAAAAGTTTGACCAGATTGTTGCCAAGATGCGTCAAAAGAAAGACAAAGGGACGGTACACCTCCATGTCCATCCGTTTATTCATGCGTACTTGACGAAAGGCTTCCTATGGAAAGCACGGTATAAGCAATGGTCCAAGCTGTATGGCCACCCGCTAAAGGTGGTGGAGCGCGATGCATTCAAAATGCTTGAGTATCGCTTTGCCGATGATCAAAACAAGAAGCTCGGTTAATTCTGAGATCAAATGTTTGTAAGCAGGCGGCCATGGGCCGCCTGCTTTATTTTTACCCCATGGCCCCATTCAAACGCGAGAAGATTTATGATTTGGAGACCGCACGGGTTCAAGTGCGGAAATACTGTGCGTATCAAGAGCGCTGTCAATATGAAGTAGCGCAGCGCCTCCGAGATATGGGCCTTCAAGCGGGCGTGGCAGAAAGTCTCTTGATTGAACTTATTGAGGAGGGGTTCCTCTCTGAAGAGCGATTTTCACGGGCCTATGTGCGCGGGAAGCATCGAGCCAAAGGCTGGGGTCGAATCAAAATCATTCAAGGCTTAAAAGCGAAGCGCGTACCCGAATCGTGTATCCGACTTGGATTGCAAGAATTGGATGAGACGCTCTATCGAGACACGCTACTCAGCCTCCTAGAAAAAACGCAGCCATGGGCTAGCCGGGCTGAGGAGTATGCAGCCAGTCAAACAGCTCAACGCAAAGGGTATAGTTGGGACGAAATCCAGGAGGCCATTCGTCATCAAACGAATACAGCGCCTGGCCAATAAAACTTAGGAATGGCGCGGTTGGCCTAGGACTGAAATGATCGCAAGCCATCACGCAGCGCCTCCATGTGGGCCGACGTGACGTCGCGGTGGGTCACAATGCGCAGCCATTCACGGTCCATGGCGATGATTCGAATCCCGAGCGCAGCAAGATGGGATTGAAGTGCGGGCGCCCCGCCAGAGGCTTCGATGCGAAAGAGGACCATGTTGGTCTCGCAGGGCTTGCGCTCGAGGACATAGTCGAGTTGGCTGAGCCACTGGTCGATTTCAGCGGCCTTTTCATGGTCTTCCACGAGGCGGTCGACATGATGCGCTAGGGCATAGAGGCCCGCTGCGGCGAGATAGCCTGCTTGACGCATGCCTCCGCCAAAACGCTTGCGAACCCGCTTGGCTTGGGCAATAAAATCTCGGGAGCCAAGCAATACCGAGCCAACGGGAGCACCCAATCCCTTGCTCAAACAAATCGAAATGGAATCAAAAAAACGGTAGTCCTCCGTGCGATCTCCTTCCCGAACGATGGCGTTAAAGACTCGAGCTCCATCCAGGTGATAGGCGAGACCGTGTGATTTTGCCGCCGCATGCAGTTCGTGAAGTAGGGGCAAGCCCAAGCTAGTTCCACCGCCCTTATTTGCAGTATTCTCCACGACGACTAGGCGGCTTGGTGCGGCATGTACATCCATTTCCGGCTGAACAAGGCGGTGAATATCGTCAGGAAATATGCGCCCATAGGCATCCCCGCCGCTCCGTACTTGTACGCCAGAATTAAAGGCCACGCCTCCCCCTTCATAATTGTAAATGTGGGCAAGAGAAGAACATATGACTTCGTCTCCAGGCCGACAATGGACGTTGATCGCAATTTGATTGGTCATGGTACCCGATGGGCAAAAGAGCCCCGCTTCCATGCCAAAGCGTTCTGCCGCATTGGATTCCAGGGATTTAACCGTAGGATCATCGCCGAGGACATCGTCGCCCACAGGGGCGGCATGCATCGCGGCGAGCATTTCCGCACTGGGTCGTGTGACCGTGTCGGATCGAAAATCAGCATCAATCAAAAACATGGGGACAAGGTACTCACCGCCGTACTTTTGCACCTATGGTTTCCAGTGAACAAGTCAAGGATTTTCATGAGCGTTTGAAAGCGCTCAAAAACTACGTGCGCCTCAATGAAAAGCGCATCCAACTCGTCAATGAGGAGGAGCGGACAGTGGACCCCAGTTTTTGGGAAGATTCCAAGAAGGCGGAGCAGGTAATGAAGAAAATTCGGGAGCTGAAGTACTGGATTCAAGGCTATGAATCCCTTGAAGCGATGCTTGGAGAGGTGGAGTTGTCGATTGAATTTTACCGAGAAGGCGAACTCAGCGAGGCTGAAGTGGAAGAGACTGGGTCCAAGTTGGAAGAAGAGTTGAGCAACTTGGAATTCCGCAATATGCTTTCCGGAGAAGAAGATAAAATGTCAGCCGTCTTGCAAATCACTGCAGGGGCTGGCGGCACAGAATCCTGTGACTGGGCGGGAATTCTGATGCGGATGTACTTGCGTTGGGCCGAACGCAACGGACACAAGGTGCGCGAGCTCAATTTTCAAGAAGGAGATGTCGCAGGCGTGAAGACGGTAACCTTAGAAATTGAAGGGGACTTTGTTTTTGGTTACCTCAAAGGGGAAAACGGGGTGCACCGATTGGTGCGAATTAGCCCGTTTGACAGCAATGCCCGACGCCATACGTCTTTTGTGAGCGTGTATGTTTTCCCCTTGGTGGATGATACGATTGACATTCAGGTCAATTTGGCCGAAATCGACTGGGATACCTTCCGCTCGAGTGGCGCAGGGGGCCAAAACGTGAACAAAGTGGAAACGGGTGTTCGACTCAAGCACCGCCCCACGGGAATTGTTATTGAAAACACGGAAACGCGTTCTCAGCTTCAAAACAAAGAGAAAGCCATTCAATTGCTTAAGTCACGCTTGTATGAGATGGAGATTGAAGCACGGAATGCCAAGCGCTCCGAAATTGAAGCTGGCAAAAAGAAAATCGAGTGGGGTTCGCAAATCAGAAACTATGTCTTGCACCCGTATAAACTCGTCAAGGATGTTCGAACTGGTGTTGAAACGACCGATCCCGATAGCGTGCTAGATGGGGATCTCGATGCATTCCTCAAAGCCTATCTGATGTCGGATGGATCCGGGGCCGGGGAGGATGATTTGGATTTGGATTGAAATCGAATACGCGATGATCGGCCTGAGGGCTTGACATCCGGCGTATCTTCGGGATCGTGCGATCCCGATTCCTCCTATTCCTCCTTTTTGCGGCCTGGACCTCCTGGGCTCAAACGGCTGTGATAGAACGGCCCGCGGTAGGATTCATTCCGAATCAAGGGCAATGGCCGACGGAGGTGTTGGCGCAGCTCCCAACGGAACATGCACGTATTTGGATCTTAGAAACAGGGATTCGATTTAGCCTGAGAGGAACCGATGAAGGGGATAGCTCGGACTTATTTGTACTCACAGAACACTTTGTTGGAGCGGGGCAGGGCGAATTCCATGGCGACGGGCCATTGCCCGGTCGCTTTTCGTACCATTTCCCCGAGCATCACGCGCAACAGGTGCCTCACTATGCACGGGGCACAATCCAAGGTCTGTATCCCGGGGTGATTTTGCACATAGAACAAACCCTGGATGGGTACTTAAAAACGACGTGGACCGCAGATCAGCCAGCGCAACTGATGCCCTTGCGTTCTCATTTTGAAGGGGCGGAAAGCCAGGAATTATTGAGGTCAGAGGTGCTCCGCTTGGGACTGCCTATCGGGCATTTGGATATAGAGCTTCCCGAGGCACACAGTCATGATGGCCCGAAGCGTACGAGTTGGAAGCATGTCGGAGGGGATTGGGTACCCTCTGCTCGAAAGGCGACCAGTATCGATCCGGTGTATCGGTTTTCCACCTTTTCAGGCGCGATATCGGACAATTTTGGCTACACGGCAACCTATGATGCGCAGGGTCGCACCTGGGCGGGTGGCATTGCTTTTGGCAGTCAGTTCCCTGTAGCAAATGGCCTTCAGTCGAGCTTTGGTGGCGGCGGTACGGATGTCGCTTTGATGCTATTTAGTGCGGATGGAACCACGTTGCGCTGCGGGACTTTTTTTGGCGGTGGAAATCGCGAACAGCCCCACTCGATGATGGCAGCACCCAATGGGGACCTAGTAGTCATGGGGGTGACGGCCTCTCTGAATCTACCTCATTTGAGCACGTGCTATGACAGCATCTTTGCCGGGGGGAGCAGCATCAATGGGGGTGGCCAGTCCTTTGCCAATGGCACGGATCTATTCATCTTACGCTTGGATTCTACGGGGAGCAGTATGACGGGCATGACCTATGTGGGCGGAAGTGGAAATGATGGCCTCAATCCCAATGTGGCCCTTAATTATGGCGATCAAGCCCGCGGTGAAGTTTTAGCCACGGATGATGGGGTGTATATCGCCTCATCCACAACCTCTTCCAATTTCCCGAGTACTCCCGGTTTGAATGGCAATTATCAAGGACTTCAAGATGCCGTCTTGCTGAAATTGAGTCCGAACTTGGACAGTCTATACTGGTCTGGAATCTATGGGGGGACGAGCGCCGATGGGTTCTTTGGCGCGAGCCTCGTGGAACATGCGGGAAGTCTCAAGCTCGTGGCTGTAGGAAGCAGCCTTTCCGATAGTTTGGCATCCTCTAGCGCATATCAAAGTCAACCGGCCGGACTACACGAGGCCTGGATTCAACGGGTAGACGCCATGACGGGACAACCGGAGAAATCGACCTATTTGGGTAGCACCGGGCCAGATTATGGCTACATGATTGCCCATGAACCGGCAGGAGCCTTCAAGGCAGTTGGGGATTCTTCGGCCATCGCGATTGTTGGTAATACCAAAGGGGTCCTTTCCGCGACCGCGGGACTCTGGGGTCAGGCGAATTCCTCCCAATTCATTGCATGGTTTAATGCGGATTTGGATAGTTTGTATCGGCTTCAAACCTTTGGCTCGGGGACGATAACCTCGATCAATTGCTCGCCTACGGCTTTTATGATGGACGACTGTGGATCCGTCTATTTTTCAGGCTGGGGTGGCTTAGCAAACAATGGCGGGAACACTCAGAATTTGCAGACGACGGCCAATGCCTATCAGACCACGACGGATGGAAGTGACTTCTATTTCTTAGTCCTTCATCGAAAAGGCGGGCCCTTGTATGCTAGTTATTTCGGAGGGGCTCCTTCCTATGAACATGTGGATGGGGGCACTTCACGTTTTGATCCGCAAGGCGTGATCCACCAGGCGATCTGCGCGGGCTGTGGTGGGAATAGCAATCTTCCTATTTTTCCGCACAATGCCTATTCCTTGACAAACAATGCTGGTAACTGCAACATGGCAGCTGTGCAGATTGCGTTTGAGCTTCAGGCAGCCCAAGTTTCCTTGGATCTTAGCGCGGACACCTTGTGTGCGGGCAACCAAGCCATTTTAACTGGGAACATGGGGTTGGCGGACTCCATCTACATTGATTGGGGAGATGGTAATCAATGGTCTGGAACGGGAGGCCCTCCGTATGTCCATTCCTATAACTTGGCGGGGCCCTTTGGCATAACCATCGAAGCCTACGACACGGTCTGCGCTACGCAGGCTAGCCAACAGCTCAGCGTGCTTATCGCCAGTCCCGAGCCGCCCTATGCCGCGATGAATTTGGTTTTTGATCCGTGCGACACGGCGTTGCACGTCGAATTGCATCCAACCGATTCCCTGGTAAGTCAAGCTTTAGAAGTTTTCTGGGGGGATGGAAACAGTCATTATGAGCGCATGCAATGTCCTTTGATTCATAGCTATCGGGGCATTTATGGCCCTACGACCATCACGCTAGTTGCCTTGGATACGTTGTGCGGCGCTTCGGATACTTCTACGTATGTGGTGACTTTTCGCCCTCCACTCGGGGACATTCATGGGGAAATTACCGTAAATCCCTGTGGCGCATCGCCCATTATCACGGGAGACGCTAACGCCAACTTTGCGACGCACGTGTTTTGGTATCCCAATGGACTTTCTGGATCGGCCCTGTCCGGCCGTGAGCGCCAATGGCAAGTTTCGGGCCCAGGCACGTATACCGCTGCTATAGTGGTCTGGGATAGTTTGTGCGATCGCCGAGATACCGCCTATTGGTCGTATGAAGTGTTACCGATCGACCAACCGGATGCCATTCAGTTTCCCAATATGTTTAGTCCCAACGGGGATGGCTTAAATGATGCCTTCCGACTCAGTCAAGCAGGGGCGTCGGCCTTAGATCAATTGAATTTGATTGTCTACGATCGTTGGGGTCAAAAAGTGTTTACCTCGAGCGATCCAAATTTCATTTGGGATGGGCGTTTCCGGGGTCGTCCCTTATTGGATGGAGTGTACTTTTACGTGGCCCAATGGATGAGTACGTGTGGAACGGCTGGAGAGTCCAAAGGGTCGATTACCTTGAATAAAACCTTGCCCTAATTTTCTGCTCATGACGGCGAAAGTCTATCACAATCCCCGCTGCGGTAAAAGCCGTGAAGCCCTGACCTGGCTGGAGTCCAACCACATTGCCTATGAGGTAATTAAGTATATGGATGAGCCCTTGACGTACGCCACATTAGACGCCCTGTTGCAGACGCTGAATTTGGATCCCATGGATTTGGTCCGACAAAACGAGGCGGAGTGGAAAGCACATTTTGCCGCCAGTGAATTGGAGGATGAGGAGGTCATTTACGCCATGATTGAGTATCCCAAACTCATGCAGCGTCCCATTGTGGTCCTCGGGGATAAAGCGGTGGTCGCTCGTCCCGCAGATCGGATCGCGGAGATTATCGGCTAGGGGAATCTGAAGTAAAAAGGAGGCAGGGATCATGATGCCTTGTTTGCGCTAAGCGTTTAGCGCTTCGGCTACCTAAGCCCTTTCACGCTCAGCACATATCTTCAGGACGCACCCAAGCGTCAAACTCTTCGTGGCTGACATAGCCAAGTTTAACCGCGGCTTCACGCAAGGTGCTACCCTCCGCATGGGCTGTTTTGGCAATCTTTGCCGCTTTGTCATAGCCGATATGGGGGTTCAATGCAGTGACTAGCATTAAGCTGTTTTCGAGGTGCTTTTGAATGACCGGACGGTTCGCTTGAATACCTACTGCGCATTTGTCGGCAAAACTCACACAAGCGTCACCAATCAATCGGGCACTTTGGAGGACATTGGCGGCGATCATCGGCTTGAAAACATTGAGTTCAAAGTGGCCTGTGGCTCCTCCAATACCCACGGCAACATCATTGCCCATGACTTGAGCAGCCACCATAGTAAGGGCTTCTGGTTGGGTCGGGTTCACTTTGCCCGGCATGATGGATGAACCGGGTTCGTTGTCGGGAATGACAATTTCGCCAATTCCGGAGCGAGGTCCACTGGATAGCATGCGAATGTCATTGCCGATTTTCATGAGCGAAACAGCGACGCGCTTGAGGGCTCCGGACAGCTCTACCATGGCATCGTGGGCGGCGAGTGCTTCAAACTTATTTGGAGCGGAAACAAAGGGCAAGCCCGTTAATTCTGCCATCTTCGATGCGACTTTTTCAGCATAGCCCGCTGGGGTATTCAATCCCGTACCGACGGCCGTGCCTCCCAAAGCGAGCTCAGCGACCATCACCAAGGCATTTTCTACCGCGCGTATGCCGTTGTCCAATTGCTGAACATACCCAGAGAATTCCTGGCCCAAGGTTAATGGGGTCGCATCCATAAAATGCGTACGACCTGTTTTGACGATATCCTTAAACTCCGCTTGCTTTTGGGATAATACCTCCCGAAGGTGACGCAAGCCCGGCAAGGTGACCTGGGCAGCCTGACGGTACGCGGCAATGTGCATGGCTGTCGGGAAGGTGTCATTGGAGGACTGCGACTTATTTACGTCATCGTTTGGATGTAAAAATTTGCTTTCATCCGTCAACTGGCCGCCGCGAAGTACGTGTCCTCGGTAGGCGATGACTTCATTGCAATTCATATTGCTTTGCGTCCCAGATCCAGTCTGCCAAATGACCAAGGGAAATTGATCATCCCACTGGCCCGCAATGATTTCATCGCAAACTTGGGCAATCAACTGCGCTTTTTCGTTCGAAAGCACTCCGAGTTCCGCATTGGTCAAAGCGGCCGCTTTTTTTAGGTAGCCAAAAGCGTGAATGATTTCCTTGGGCATGCTGCCTTCCGGACCAATTTTAAAATTGTTGCGGGACCGTTCCGTTTGGGCTCCCCAATAAACGTTTGCGGGGACATGGACTTCGCCCATGGTGTCCCGTTCGATGCGTGTGCTCATAATTGCAAAGGTAGCATTCCATCCATGCTTGCTGTGCCCGTTTGCAATGTATCTTTGTCACAAATTCAAACGCACGACCATGAAATTCATCGGATTCCTCATTGCCCTTTTGATCATTCTTACCGGATTTAGCATGCTCCTTTTTTTGGGCTTGTTTGTAGGATACTGGTTGACTTTGGTTGGTTTGGAGCGTGTAGCCCCCAAGTTTGTCTACAGATTAATCGGGCACCAAGAAGAAAACTAAACGTGGGCTGGGCGACCAGCCTTCCGATCTAATTTGGGCTAATTCAGCTCAAAAAAAAACCGCACTATTTGGTGCGGTTTTTTTTGGTCTTATCGGATGCTCCTAGACATGCTTTTCGCCTAAGCGAACTTTCACTTCGCTGACATATTGCTTGATCTCTTGTTCTTTGTTTCGAGGGCATATCAAAAGGCGATCCTCCGATTGAATGATAATGAAGTCCTCCAGGCCATCAATGACGGCCACGACATGCTTTGGAAGAGAGAGGATATTGTTTTGGCTATTGTAGACCAAAATATTCGGACTCACCCCCGTATTGCCGTGCGGGTCTGCTTCGCGTTGATCGTGCACAGCACCCCAGGAGCCCAGATCACTCCATCCAAATTCAGCAGGGAGCACAAAAACCTGAGCGGCTTTCTCCAAAATTCCATAATCGATGGATTCGTTGGGACATTGAGAATACATGCCTTCAATGAAATCCGCTTCCCGCTCACTATTCAACATATCCCAACCCGCATTGAAGGCGCTATAGACCTCCGGCATATGCCGTTCATAGGCACTGAGGATGGCATTCGCGTTCCAAATAAAAATCCCGGCATTCCATAAAAATTCTCCGGTGGCTAGAAAGGATTCAGCTAATTCTTGGTTTGGTTTCTCCGTGAACGTCTTGACAGGCTTGATTTCAGGGGATAAATCCGTTTCTTCATTCTTGAATTGAATGTATCCATAGCCCGTTTCTGGACGGTGAGGGGTCATTCCTAGCGTGAGAAGGACATTGTTTTCTTTCGTAGCAGCCAAGCCGAGGCCGAGGATTCGAACAAATTCATCTTCTTTTGTGACCAAATGATCCGCTGGGGTGATGACAAAATTGGCGAGCGGATCGCGCTTTTTTAGTTTAAATGCCGCGTATGCCACACAAGGTGCGGTATTCCGACGCGCGGGTTCAGCAATAATTTGGCTGCGGTCCAAGGTGGGTAATTGCTCCAAACATTGGTCAACATAATCCACATGGGTGACGATGTAGATGTTTTGAGCTTGAACCACCCGCTTCATTCGGCGGAAGGTCTGTTGAAGTAGACTTTCCCCAGTGCCCAGAATGTCCAAGAATTGCTTGGGCTTCTGCGAAGTGCTGGTGGGCCAGAAGCGGCTTCCGACGCCTCCAGCCATGATTACGGCATAAGTATGTTCCATGACAGGATGGAGTTTAGAATGCAAAGGTAAAAAATGCAGGAGGGTCGTACCTTCGCGCTTTGGTATTTTCAGATGAAAAACATTGTATTATTTGGCCCTCCCGGGGCAGGCAAAGGGACACAGAGCACCTTTTTAGTGGAAAAATTCGGTTTTGTCCACCTAAGTACGGGGGATATCTTCCGGTACAACATCAAAAATGCCACGGAATTGGGCACCTTGGCCAAGTCCTATATGGATCAAGGTCAGTTGGTTCCGGACTCTGTGACGATTGACATGCTGAAGTCCGAATGGAGCAAGTATCCCGAGGCGGTGGGCTTTCTTTTTGATGGGTTTCCGCGTACCCAAGCTCAGGCGGAAGCATTAGATGAGATATTGGAAGCAGCCGGGCAGCAGATTTCTGCCATGATTGGTTTGGAAGTGCCGGATGCCGAACTTACCAATCGACTTTTAGCACGTGGTAAGACGTCTGGTCGTCCGGACGACGCAAATCCCGAGGTCATTGCCCAAAGGGTTGCTGTTTACCACAAAGAAACCGCCCCGGTTCAAGGGTATTATGAAGCGCAAGGCAAATACAAAGCCATCTCTGGAGTGGGCAGTATTGCGGACATTGCCGCTTCTTTAGAACAAACGATTCAGACGCTTTAAGCGTCCAAGCATATGGCTGATAACAACTTCATCGATTACGTCAAAATCTTCTGCGCTTCAGGCAAAGGAGGGGCCGGTAGTGCCCACTTTTACCGGGCACGTGGAATTCCCAAAGGTGGACCTGACGGCGGCGATGGGGGGCGTGGCGGCCATATCATCCTAGAGGGAAATGACCAAATGTGGACCTTGCTCCACCTTAAGTATCGAAAGCATATCAAGGCGGTCATGGGTGGAGGCGGAAGCCGAAACGATCGCCATGGTGCCGATGGCGAGGATATTGTGCTTCAAGTCCCTTTGGGTACGATTGCCAAAGATGCGGAGACCGGCGAGCAAATGTGCGAAATCACGGAGAATGGCCAGCGCGTCATTTTGCTACCCGGCGGCCGAGGGGGGTTGGGAAATACCCACTTCAAGAGCCCGACCAATCAAGCTCCTCATTATGCCCAACCTGGGGAAGAGGGCCAAGAAGGTTGGTTCATTCTCGAATTGAAGGTCCTTGCAGACGTAGGGCTCGTGGGCTTCCCAAATGCGGGCAAGTCGACCTTGCTTTCTGTCGTTTCGGCGGCTAAGCCTGAAATTGCAGATTACCCGTTTACAACCTTGGTTCCAAATCTCGGGGTGGTCGAACACCGTGGGTACAATTCCTTTATTATTGCGGACATTCCGGGAATCATCGAAGGGGCGAGTGAAGGCAAGGGCCTCGGACATCGCTTTTTGCGTCACATTGAGCGCAACTCCATGCTTCTCTTCCTGGTGCCTGCCGATGCTGCAGATCATGCCAAGGAGTATGCGATTCTCCTTTCTGAATTGGAGAAATACAACCCAGATTTGGTCGGAAAACAGCGGCTACTGGCCATTTCAAAATCCGACATCCTCGATCAGGAATTGAAGGATGAAATCGCGGCCACGCTGCCGACTTCGGTGCCTCATTTGTTTTTCAGTTCAGTTTCAGGGGAGAACATCCAAGAACTAAAGGATTTGCTTTGGGGAGCGTTGAACGCTTAATTCAGATCGACCGCGATCTCTTCTTAGCCTGGACCAATTGGGGTCCGGATGAAGTAGATGCTATTTTTCGAGTATTCAGTTCAGCTGGACTGAGCTACGTAGTGCTGTTAGCCTTGATTGTCTACGCCTCGCGTCAATGGAATGCGATGCAAGTGATTCGATGGTCCGCATTGCTTATTGCCTCCGTGGCATTGAGCGATTGGCTATCCGTTCATGCATTTAAAGATGTGTTCGAACGATTACGCCCCTGCCATGACCCCGAAATACAAGATCAGTTTATGCTCGCTGCGCATCGCTGCGGTGGGCGCTTTGGCTTCGTCTCTTCCCATGCAGCCACCGTTTGGGCCGCCTTTATGGTCGTCCGATCCGCTCGGCCTCATGCCCTCATACTATGGGTGGTAGGAATCTACGCGCTGCTCGTATCCTACAGCCGTATTTACCTGGGTGTGCATTACCCGGGCGATGTGCTTGCAGGAGCCTTGCTTGGTATGATGATCGCCCAAATCCTCGTCACCTGGCGTAAATCGCCTACCTTTTCGTCCAGATGATGACCATGGTGTACATTTTCATTGGCGGAGGCGTCGGTTCCGTTCTTCGGTGGGCGGTGGGCGAGGGCTTTAAATCCCTTTGGAGTCATCCCTATGCCATCCTTGGTGGGACCTTGGTGGCTAATCTTTTGGCCTGTTTGATCCTGGGCTACGTTTTAGCCAAGGCCCCCCAGCAAAAAACCATATTTCTCTTAGCTGTTGGATTGTGTGGAGGATTTAGCACCTTTTCAACCTTCTCTAATGAGGTCCTGAACTTGCTGAAGCAAGGAGAATTTTGGCTGCCTTTAAGCTATGTAGTGCTGAGTGTGGCCATGGGCCTAGGCGCCCTCTTTCTGGGCGCAAAAGTGGCTTAATCCAGCCTAACGGTATAATACAACGGTTCCGGTGTATTCCACGGGAGAGTCTCCGAAGTCTACAATGAATAGATGCCACGAATAGACATCTTGCGGGCTTTCGGGCCCTTTGTTTTGAATTTGGCCATTCCACTCTTCATTGGCGTCGCGCGACTGAAAGACCACTTGACCCCAGCGATTGGTGATGACGAGATTGTATTCCGTAAATCCTGTCACAAAGGGGCGGAATAAGTCATTGCGACCATCGCCATTTGGGGTAAAGGCGCTCGGGGCCCAAATATTTAGGACGGGATTGATGCGAACCCAGAGGCCCAGCGTATCCCAACAACCGAACTCATTGACAGAAATTCGTTTGACCTCGAAGTTGCCTGTATCGCTGTATTGATGTGCAAAAAAGGAGGTCTGAGTATAGAGGGTAGAATCCCCCATATCAAAGAAATATTGCTCCAAGTGACTGAAATTGCTTGCATCGACAGTCACTACCGGGGTGTAAATACTCGTAGTCGATGGACTCACATTAAAACTACTTGTCGGCCGGGGATTGACTAAAATGGCCCCAGGGTAGGACTGATAAATTGTGTCAATGCATCCTTCATCTGTCCACATCCACAATTTCACATCGTATGTGCCTGCTTGCAAATAGGTGTGCGTCGGCATGGCTGAATGGCTCGTGTCGCCATCCCCAAAGTCCCATAGATAAAACAGGGGAGTGGAGGCCGAAGCCATCGGATCAAAGACATGGGTATAAGGCTCACAGCCCACAATCCCTTGGAAATCTGCATCAACCCTAGGCCGCTGATACACCCGAATGGTGTCGTAAACGGTTTCTTCGCAGGCTTTGGATTTGATATAGAGTTGAATGGGATAAGCCCCGGGCTGATTGAAGGTGATTGGAGGGGGTGTTTCACCGCTATAGGTGGCCAAATTGGCATCGCCTGGCTGGCCAAAGGCCCATTCGATCGTGGCGTCGGGGTACCAAAATCCCGTAGGAATGAACTGGAAATTTTGTTCATCCGCACAGACTCCACCCGACCATTGAATGCCTGCGTTAATCGGCGGATAAATATGAAAAGCAACTTGATCCGTATCGGCACAGGGCCAACCGGGATTGGCGATCAGCGTGACCAGGTAAACCCCAGTGTCATTGAATGTGAATGTGGGATTGGGCAGATTTGATGTATCCGTGGTCGAATTGGGGTCTCCGAAATCCCAATGAAAGAACGTGGCGTTATAGCTGTCTTCTTGAAAGGGTACGGTCGTGCCAATGCAGAGTTGCGTTGGGTCGTCCACTTCGGATATAATATCGGCCCAAATGGAAGCTTGGCAGGAGGTTACATTGAATTGATAATCCCGTCGAATCGTATTAAGGAGCACCCCATTGCGCCATTCCTCCACACAGATTGCCATGACATACTGCCCGAGCACAGTGATTTTACCCGCCAAAAATCCTGTTTGTGGGTTCATCGACACAGGTGGGTTTCCCGGGATAGGGTTGGACGTGGTATTGGGCGACTTGTAGGGAACTACGGTGTAGGGCGGGGGAGCTGGTGGGCTCGGTTGTGGGGTGTTGAAACCAGTTCCATTGCCCTTGCCGCCCCCGTGGTATAATCCACAGAGTTCGTAATACAGCGAATCCCCATCCGGATCGGTACAGGTGATGGGAATGTTGAGGTTTTCCTGGCTGCAGAGTACAATGGGCGGGGTAGAGTCCCACTGCGGACTGCTGTTACAACTATCATTCGGTGGAATCCGGGTGGTGATCGTCATGCCCCAATCATCCGGGGTGTTGATGTTGGTGATCGTCGCATTTCGGCAACAACGTTGATAGGAAATCACATAGCCCGTGGATCGCGCGGGGAGGGTCTGTAGCGTAATGTAGTTTGCGTATTCCGTGCAGACATTAGGTGGGGCTTGAAGGCAGGGATTTCCTGTATTCGCAGGGAGGGGAATCGTCGGACCTTTATTGACCTGCAGGTTGTATAAAAGCTGTCCAGACACGCCATCATAAATACCAATGGAAGCGGTTTGGTCCAATTGTGCCCCGGTAGAATTGCAATCGCGGTAAACGATTAATTTGATTTGGTACAGATTGTTGCCCGTGCAGGTATACGTCATTTCCCCGCCGACGAGGTGGGCTGCTTGGAGGCTGTATGCCCCAAAGAAAATCCCTAGGCAGAGCCATAGGCCGGAGAGGCCATAGCGCGCCTTAGGCATGAAGAACAACTTCAGCCCACGGAAAAGCAACGAGATCAGCACGTTGGTGAAGGTAATCCAAGGCACCTAGATTAGGATCGCAAAACAAGGCAAAGTCCCCGCCCCAGGCGCCTAGGCTCTTGCCGCCTGCGTGAGCGCGAAAGGGGCTGTGCGCGGTGAGCGCAAAGACAGGGGAGGTCCGTTGTAGATGTTGTTCCATGAACTGCTCATGTGCCACAAGGATTGCAGACCACTCGGATGGCTCGGAAGCCTCGAGCAATTTTTCGGTCAGCCGGGTGGTATGAGCCACAGCCCTAAGCACATCCGTCGTTCCGAGGTAGTGCTTCACTTCGACTTGACTGTCTTGCTTTTGGCCCAAATACGCTAAATAGAGATGGTCTGTAGGCCAGTTCTCCATCGAGACTGGTCGAATCTCCGCAGAATCCCCCTGACGACGGTAAAGGATGGCACCCTGGGCTTGAGCACAGGCAACATCGTAGCCGGAACCTTGTGAAACTCGGAAGTGCAAATCAAGCGCCGCTACCCCGATCCATTGAGCAATTAAAGAAATGACGGTAGACGAACTGCCCCATCCCCAATCACGCTCAAATTCAAGGACGGTGCGAATGCGGCCCGTAGGCATCTCACTCAGGCCCGCTAGAGCAAGGGCTTCTTGGATGCAGCGCTTAAGCCATGCCAATGAGGGATCCCTGTCTACATAGCCCGATAACCAGATTTGCCCGTGACAATCCACGGCTTCCCAAAACAAGGGGCCGATGTTCGATTCGACATACAGGTGTTGGCCTTTTTGCGTAGGCACCGCCAAGGCCCAAGCGCCATGGAGTACGGTGTACTCAGAGCTTAGGAGCAATTTACCTCGGGCAAATAAGTGTGTGGCGGGCTCCATCCTTTAATGCGCTCCGGGGACGGGCAGCCCGCGCAAGTCATAAAAAGCCTTGACGACGTCTGCATGGTGTGGGACGAGTTTGGCAAATTGGGCCGCAATAATTTCTTTTTCGGTTTCGGTGGCACCGAGTTGATTCAAAATATTCAAAAGGTGCATTTTCATATGCCCTTTTTGAATTCCGGTGGTCGTGAGGGCGCGCAGGGCGGCGAAATTTTGAGCCAAACCCGAAGCCGCAACGATCATCATGAGCTGGTGTGCGCCTGGATTGCCGAGCATTTCGAGTGCCATTTTCACCAAGGGGTGAAGTTGTGTGAGGCCTCCGACCGTGCCCAGCGATAAAGGAATCTCAATCCAAAAGCGGAAGAGGCCATCTTCCACGGAGCAATGGGTCAAACTTCGGTATTGGCCATCGCGTGCAGCGTACGCATGGCACGCAGCCTCCACCGCACGGAAATCATTTCCCGTTGCCAAAATCACCGCATCGATGCCATTCATAATGCCTTTGTTATGAGTGGCTGCACGGTAGGGTTCCACTTCTGCGATGCGCACGGCACGCTGAAATTTATGGGCGAATTCCATCGCCGTCATGTCGGTGCCTTCGACCATGTCTTCGAGTGCACAATGCACTTCGCAGCGGACGAGGCATTCGGGCGTGTAATTCGAAAGAATGCACATCACCACGTCTAAGTGGCTTGCAGCGGTGGTTTCCGCTTGGGCCACCCCACGTTTGAGGACCTTGGCCATTTCCTCCAAACAGGAATTGATGAAATTGGCCCCCATGGAGTCGCGCGTGTCAAAACGAACTTCCACTTGATAGTACTCCGCCAACGCCGCGGTCTTATCCACGAGTTGAATATCCAAAATGCCGCCTCCACGCTTTTCCATATTCGCCGTGATATGGGAGGTGGCTTGCTTGAGTTCAACAGAAAGTTCCGCAAAAACAGACTTTAAAGACTCCGTATCTCCATCGAACATGAAGTGGATGTGGCCAATCTTCGTGGAGGAAATGATCTCAGAGTGAAAGCCCCCGCGCGCCATCCAAAACTGTGCAGATTTCGCCGCAGCGGCCACGACAGAACTTTCTTCGATGGCCATGGGTACGGTATATACCTCTCCATTAATCAAAAAGTTCGGGGCTACGCCAAAGGGTAAAAAGTAATTTGCCACCGTATTCTCAATGAACTCGTCATGACGCTTTTGAATTTGCGCATCGGAATGCATGTAGCTCTGCATAAGGGTTAAACCCTCAGTGGGATTCGCCAAATGGGCCTTGGCCAGCCATTCCATTTTGGCTTGCTTCGATAGCTTTGAGAATCCTTTAATACGTTTTTCCATGGGTCAACAAGAATAGCTACAAAGGTAACGCGCGCCACGAGCCTTTGTTTTAGCAAAGTCCATGGCGCGCGTTGGCGGATTTAGCCTTCGGCGGCTCAGCTCCAGAAGAACGCGTAGAGCGCCGAGAGGATCAACAAAAGGGCAAATGCGCCAATGGTGTAAATGCCATCGGTTTTGAAAGTCTCCTTGGTGATGTCGATGCCTTTTTCATCGTTGGCCCCACGATTTTGGCGGTAGGAGATGAACGCAATGATACTCATCGTCAACAGGGTGGTCAACCCCATTTGGTCCAAGAAGGGCAAATCGACAAATAAGGAAGAACTCGACCATCCCTTCGGTGCCACTTTGAAGTACATGGCGATGGGGATGGACGCGAGCGCACCGGTTATCGCCGCTTTATTGGTGGTCTTCTTCCAGAATAACCCTAAGACGAATACCGCGAGAATTCCAGGGCTCACTACGCCGGTATATTCCTGAATGAACTGGAAGGCTTGATCGATGCCACCCAACAATGGGGCCATAATCGAAGCGATAATCAATGCGACCACGGCCGAAATTCGGCCCATCGACACGGTTTGACGATCATTGGCGTCGGGCTTGATGTAGGGTTTGTAAATGTCCATCGTGAAGATGGTTGCGGTAGAATTCAGCATGGAAGCTAACGACGATACAATGGCGGCGGTCAAGGCAGCAAAGGCTAATCCCTTCAAGCCAGTGGGTAAAAACTGTAGCAACCATGGGTAGGCCTTATCTGCCTGATCCATGCTGGGCATATTGGTCTGAGCCACATCACCTAGACCCGCTAAAATCTCCGGGTCATTAATCATGACATAGGCTGCAATGCCTGGGATGACGACGATGAGAGGCAAAATGAGTTTGATTCCCGCAGCCAGGAGGATTCCCTTTTGAGATTCCCGCAGGGATTTGGCGGCCAAGGTGCGCTGAATGATGTATTGATTGAATCCCCAATAGTAGAGGTTAGCTACCCACATTCCGCCCACGAGAACCCCAATGCCAGGCAAGCTAATGTATTCCGGGTTGCTTTTGTCCAATATCATCGCAAAACGCTCGGGTGCAGCATCCATGATGGTGGTCATGCCGGCCAAAAAGCCTTCACCCCCGGAAACGGCATCCAAGGCGAGGTAGGTTGTGACCAAACCGCCGATGGTCAAGAAGATGACCTGGATCACATCCGTCCATGAGACCGCGGAAAGTCCACCGTAGAGAGAGTAGGCCGCAGCAAATACTGCGAGTCCAAGAACCCCATACATCATCGGAATCCCCATGATGGTCTCCAGAGCCAAGGATCCCAGGTAAAGTACCGAGGCGAGATTTACGAAGACATACAGGGCGATCCAAAAGACGGCCAGAATTGTTTTGAGATTGGTTGAAAAACGTTTCTCAACGAATTCGGGTATGGTGTACAGACCTTTTTCAATAAAAATGGGTAGAAAGTACTTGCCCACAATAATCAAGGTCAGAGCGGCCATCCATTCATAGGAGGCGATGGCTAAACCAATCTTGAATCCAGATCCAGACATGCCAATAAATTGCTCTGCGGAAATGTTGGCCGCAATCAGCGAAGTGCCTACCGCCCACCAGGGTAGGGATTTGCTCGCCAAAAAGTAGTCTTCTGCGTTTTTTTCGTGGCCTTTTTTGTCGCGGGAGACCCAAAGGCCTACGCCTAGGATCAAGAGGGCATAGCCCATGAAGATGGCGTAATCAAGGAATTCAAAGGTGCCGGTCATGCGGGGAAAGTTTGGGGGTTAGGGGGCTAGGGAGTTTGGGAGTTCATGGGTTTTGGGGTTACTGGCAATCAGTGCAAACAAACCAACGATCAAACAAACCAACGAACAAACAAAGCATTAGAGTTCAAAGTGAAAGCCACGCTTAGAGAGCGCATCGTAGCGGGCGGGGTCAAATCGGTAGAGGCGTGCGGGACGGTGACGAACCGCTTTTTGAGTTTTGTCCAAGGCGATGAGCAGGTCCATCGCGAGGATTTTCTTTCGGAAGTTGGCCTTGTCAAATTCGGTATTTAACAAAGTCTCATACAAATGTTGAAGATCGGCGAGTGTGAACTCCTCAGGAAGTAGCTCAAAGCCAATGGGCTTCTGGCGCACTTTGGTTTGAAGGCGCTCAAGGGCTGCATTAAAGATTTCCTTGTGGTCAAAGGCCATATCGCCCAAATCCTGGATCGGCGTCCACTGTGCCGCGGTCGCCCAAGAAGAGGGGCGCGGGTTGTAGTCCCCGATTTTAAGCAGAGAATAGTAGGCAATGGTTGCAACGCGGCCGAGCGGGTGGCGGTTCACGCTGGCAAACGTTTGCAACTGCTCGAGGTAGACGTCTTTCAAACCCGTCAAGTCGCGCAGCACGCGTTGAGTGGCGGTTACGGCGTCTTCATGTGGGTGGACCAAGTCGCCCGGAATCGCTTGGTAGCCAAGGTAGGGGTCCGTGCCCCGCTCAATAAGCAAAACCTTCACATCCTTCCCGTCGTAGCCAAATACCACGCAGTCCACGGAGATGCCAAAAGAAAAGTACTCGGCGATGTCCGGGTGGTTAAGGGTATTTACGGGGCTGTAGTCGGGTAGGGCAGGCATTTCAAATGAGGCGGTATAGGGATCGGTCCTTTGTTATGGTCTAAAGTACTAAAAGAAAATCGGATTTTCCTATCAAAGGATGTCAAATATACATTATAGTACTTCTCACCAAAATAAACAGCGTTGGAATTCACGCCGGTCCTAAAATTCGTTCCCCAGGAAATTTACAAGGGCAAAGTGGTCGAATTATGCGGTTTTTTAACGGTTGCAAAAAATATGGGCAGAGAATTTTAATGTAAGATGTACACTTATTAAGAATGTTCCTCGTAGGGGTACATCCTACACCAACCCACCCGCGCCGGCCTCGGTGCGCTGAACTATCCAAGCCCCCAAGGCATAACTGAGCACATCCCAGACATCGCCCGTAAAACGAGGGTCAAACGTAGGAATCCAGGCCTCAAAGGCGATAGAAGTAGCCGCCCAGGCACCGACAATAAATGCAGGGTTCCACCGAAAAGCGGGCTGCCAAAAACGGATCATCCAGGCAGGCAGGCCCAGAGCGACGGGTAAAAAGAGAAAGGTATCTAGGTAGGAATCCGCCCAAGGATGCGATACACCCAGAGCAATAGCCCCTTGATGCAGGACAAAAAGCACTAGGCTGCCCGCAAAAAGGCGTGTTGGCGTTAAACGGCCACCCAGTAGGCCATCCATGCGATAGAACCCGCAAAGAGCATGGCGACCCATTGCAAGGCGACCACGGAATTTTTCAATAAACGAACAGGAGCTGGAATAGCGGGATCTTTCACCCAAGTAGGTAGGGGCATTTCAAAAGGATTCGGAGTGCGGTGATCGAGCGTGTGCCGACCGTCAGGACGGAGCGATTCGGAATTAACTGGCCCGCAAGTGGGGCAGTGGCCATCCTCGGCGGCATGCCAAACGGCACATTTACTGCAGAGGTAGGAACGTTTCATGAGGCAAAGATAACTTGGCCTAGCGTCGCATCATGTTTTTTTGCCACGCGTGAATGGTTCGTTTGCGTCGTTTGTGGATGCGCCAAGGACCACCAAGCTTAATATCATCTACATAGATCCATTCGCTTTGGGCGCCCAATGCGTCAAAGTCCACCATGAGGTATCCATGGTTTCTGGTATCGACGTATTCCAAATTCCGATTACTCAGCCACAGTAAAAAACCTGCAAAACGCGCCAAAGCTTCCGAGGTGAATTCATTGAAATTCGTAGAGGTAATCGATGGAGTGCACAATTCTACATAACCCGGACCTTCAAAGGCCCATGAGCAATGGGAGTCCCCTGTGAGTACCACGATGGGCGCAGTTTGTTTGAAGGTTTGTTCTAAGCTGTTTCGCTCATCCGCATAGCCATCCCAGGCATCCAAATTGAATCGTTCAAGTCGATCGCTTGGGATGATGCCCAAGTTCAATTCCGAAAAGATGACTTGATTTCCGATCACTCGGTAAGCAGCGGCGCTCTGACTCAGCTCGGTTTCGAGCCATTCGTGCTGCTCCGGGCTCATCATGTGGTGTTCACTCGCAGGCAAAAAGCGATCCGCCTCCTGACTTACCGCTTTACTTCGACCATCCAAGCGTGTTTCAATCATGTACAAATCCAACATGGCGCCGAATCGAAACTTCCGGTAGCCCTTAGAATATTCGGGCCTGATCGGCATCCACTCTTCGTAGGCTTTCATCGCGGCAATTCGGCGCACCTCGTAGTTGCCCTCCTCTTCTTGATGATTCTGAGCTCCCGTGCTAAAACTGTTGTTTGCAATTTCATGATCGTCCCAAATGGCAATGACGGGATGCGCGGCGTGAAAAGCTTGAAGATCCGGATCCTTTCGGTACTGGGCATAGCGTGTCCGATAATCTTGGAGGGTTACAATCTCATGCGGGGGTTGATGGAGCCTCCCTGGTACTTTCCAGCGGGCATCCCAACGTTCGTATTCATAGATATAATCTCCCAAATGGACGACCGCATCTACCTGTTCTTCGCCCGCGAGAGCGGCATACCCATGAAAATACCCCGCTTCATAGTGGGCGCAAGAAACTACGCCCAAGCGAATGGCTTGAGTAGATAAGGGGTGCGGACTCGTCTTTGTCCGACCAATATCCGAGGCGATTTCACGCCACCAAAAACGATAATAGTAGGTGGTACTTGACTCCAAGCCCCGAGGAATAGCCTTGACCGTACCCCCTTGAGCCGGAGAGGTCGTACAACTGCCGCTAATAAGTATGTGTTGAAAGTCGATGTCCGTCGCCACTTCCCAGATCACAGATTCTTCCCGCTCGATCCCTTCCAACGCGGTCCAAATCACCACGGATTCAGATTGAGGATCGCCTGAGGCCACGCCATAGCTGAACTGAGCCCAGAGATGGAATGGACTGGAAGCGATGAGGAGGCTTATCCAAAGAACGTATTTCACGGGCCGCAAGAAACGAAAGCAGATTGAATTGGATGTTAATCTTTTCCGAATTAAATGCAAAAAAAAAAGCCCCGCTCCGGAGAGCAGGGCTTCACTTTGGAAGTGGTTCGGGGCGGGATCGAACCGCCGACACATGGATTTTCAGTCCATTGCTCTACCAACTGAGCTACCGAACCATTCAAAATGGAGGCGCGAAGATAATCACAATTGTTGATTGTCTGCTAGGGCTTTTTGCGCAAAATTTTTATGATATCTAGGGTGGAAATGTTAATTAGACCTAATTCAGGCACTAAATTTCTGCCATGAAACTTACATTTCTCCGCGGCCGACTGGCCAAGAAGGGTTGGGAATACCGTGATTCCTTGCCGCAGGATCTCTCTCAATTTGTCTTGATTGCAGGGCCTCATACCTCGTGGCGAGACTTTTTTACCGCCTTGTGCATCCGAGAGGATTTAGGCGTACATGACCTTAAATTCTTGGCCAAGCACAGCTTATTCTGGTGGCCTTTGGGCGGTATTTTGCGTGCTTTGGGCGCGATTCCAGTCAATCGAAGCGCGAGTGAGGGGGTCGTGGAGCAGTTGGCGGCGCACTTTGCCAGTGATCCAAATTTTAAATTAGGCCTGGCGCCCGAAGGGACGCGGTCCAAGGTGGACGGCCTGAAGGCCGGATACCACGCCGTAGCGCAAGCCGCGGGCGTGCCCATCGTCACACTCGGCATGGACTTTGGCCGCAAAGTAGTTAGCATAGCCCAACCTTTCCAGCCACAAGCAGACCTCGAAAAAAGCCATCAACACGTATTGGAAATTCTTGCTCCACTTGAAGGCTATCATGTAAATCAAGGCTTAGGGCATCTTGCTCCAGATCGTTCTTCCCGAACCCTGCCTGAACAGTTGGAATGGAATGCACAACATTTTCCGGACCGTCTCTTTTTGGATGAACCCCATGCGCTTGCTGGTCGGATTCAGTTCACCTTCAAAGAGGCCTATCAAGAAGCTTGTGGATTTGCTGCAGGGCTGCGAACCTTGGGTGTCGAACCCGGGGATAAAGTGGCTATTGTTGGAAAGAACTCCGCCCATTGGCTGCTTGCAGACTATGGCATTGCTCTAGCAGGTGCAGTTTCCGTCCCGATTTACCCGACCATTGATAGTGAAACGGCCTATAAGATTTTAGAACATTCCGAATCTAAAGTCTTGGTCATTGGCAAACTTGATGATGCCAGCGTGTATTCCGATCACTGCCCAGCGTCTGTGCATTGTGTGGCGATTCCACATATGAAACTGACTTCCTCAGAAAAACACCACGACTGGAAGGCATTGATCGATGCGGGCGCTGCGGATTTTGAGCCCTATCCCATGGATCCTAAGGCGCTAATGACCATCATTTATACTTCAGGAACCACCGGAATGCCCAAAGGGGTCATGCACAATTTTGCAAGCTTCCAATCGGCGTTTCGAATGATTTTGCAGCAATTCGACTTCCTGCACCAAGAGGTATTCATTTCTTACTTGCCATTGAGTCACGTAGCGGAGCGCATGATTATTTCCGCGGCGGGGGTATATCTCACTGGCCGAATTCATTTTGTCCAAGCCTTGGACACCTTTGCCAGAGATCTCGAATATGCACAGCCCACGGTCTTTTTAGCGGTGCCGCGCATTTGGGAAAAATTTGGAGAGACTTTACACAAGAAAATCCCGGCCGCCTTCCTTCGCAAAGCCCTTGCTCCCGTGCTTCGCAAGAAACTCGGACTTTCTCGGGCGCGGCTTGTGCTATCCGGTGCAGCGCCAATTCGGGCTAGCCTGCTTGAGGAATTTGCTACGTTAGGCATTCACATCCAAGAGGTCTATGGGATGACAGAAAACCTGGGCATATCTACCGTGAACTTCCGTGGAAAAGTAAAAATTGGTACGGTGGGTCAAGCCTTTTCTGGCATGGAAGTCCGCATAGGCGAGGGGAATGAAGTGTTGGTGAAAGGACCAACTTGTACTATCGGATATTACAAGGAGCAAGCGAAGACCGACGAGCTGTTTGAAGGGGGCTACCTTCATACGGGAGACTGCGGCAGTATTGACGCCGAAGGCTATTTGACCATCACAGGTCGAATCAAGGATATCTTCAAAACCTCCAAAGGCAAATATGTAGCACCCGCCCCAATAGAGAACCTCTTGATGGCCAATGACGACATGGCCCAAGTTTGTGTAGCTGGTTTTGATCTTCCCCAGCCCGTGGCCTTGGCAGTTCTGACAGAAGAAGCGCGAATCGCCCCAAGAAAACCCATCTACAAAAATGCCAAAGCCCAACTAGCGGAGATTAATTCGGGTTTAGCGCCACACGAAAAATTGGCCAAACTCATCTGGGTATCCGAAGATTGGGCCGTGGAAAATGGATTTCTCACTCCAAGTTTGAAAATCAAACGCAATGTGATAGAGTCCTATTACCAGGGACGCATAGGTCAAGCCATGGAATCGCCAAAAACCGTTGTTTTCTTGGAAGCTTAGGCGCGAATCGACCTACCTTTAGGCTCATGATAAGCGCATTGGAATTGGGCAATAGCCGAAGCAAGTTGACTCGATTCGACATGAATGGGGTTCCGATGGGTGAAACACGCTACTTCGATGCGGGAGACATGCAATGGCAAAGGGAAATTCCCTCGAACGATGTGCTGCGTATCGGAAACACCTCAGGCGTAACCTTGTCTGCCCCGTGGGCTGAGCAGGTGGTGACTTTGAGCCATCCATGGCCCTTTGAATTTGACTGTTCTCCCGACCTAGGCATTGATCGATGCCTGGCCATGCTTGGCGCAAGGCAAAAACAGCCTCAAGGGCCCCTGGCCGTTATTTCATGTGGAACCTGTTTGACGGGTACCCTGCTAACTGATCAAAACGTCTTGCTTGGGGGACCAATATCTCCCGGGTGGTCCACGCGCCTTGAATCCATGGCTGATTATGCCCCAGCCTTACCCAGATTAAGTGCCGTGGCTCAGCGGCTTTCCAGCATGGGTAGCCGGACTACCAAGGACAGCATGTTGCAGGGTTCCTACGAAGGAATGTTGGCCGAAATCCAACGGATCATCCATCTGTGGACTCAAGAATACCCCAATCTGACGATATTTTTAACCGGAGGGGATGGCCCGGCTTTTGCTAAACCATTGGAAAGCGGCATCTTTGCGGCTTCAAATTTGGAGGCCCTCGGGCTATTTGCCCAGTACAGCTATGAACAAAATCAATAGAGTCCTCGCCTTAATCCTCCTCTGCTCTGGGGCCTACACTACGTATGCTCAAAGCGGCGGCGTGAGTCCATACTCTTTCTATGGTCATGGATTAGCGCAACCCAATGCGTTTGCCTTCCACCAATTGCTTGGCGGCACACAAGCGGCGGCTCAATCCAATTTATACGTCAATCCAGCTCAACCGGCTAGCTATGCCCATATCCGCTACACTACGTTGGATCTGGGCGGTACGTATCAGGGCATTCACCAAGAAACCCAATCAGCGGGTCTGTGGAATACGACCGGTGGATTTCGCAACATGGGTGTGGCCTTTCCGCTCAAAAAATGGATGGGCTTCTCCGCAGGCATCATGCCATATTCCTTGGCTGGATATGACATGTTAACGAATGGGACGGATGTGGATTTTGGGGATTACACTCGTCAATACAAAGGCAAAGGAGGCTATAACAAAGCGCATTTTGGGATTGGATTAACCGCGCTCAAATATCTCTCCTTGGGCTTCAATGCCAATTATATTTTTGGTTCATTGGACCAGAATACCAATTTGATTTTTCTGAACAATCAGTATAATTCTGTCCGTTTGAGTGAACGCACCCTGGCGAGCGATTGGATGTGGGATGCTGGAGCGCAGTTGAGAATCCCAACCGGATCCATCCAGACCGTGATAGGCTTTACCATGCGTGATGGAGCATCCATTCAAAGCTCCTTCAGCGACGTGAGCTACACGTATATTCAGAACGGTTCAGGGTCAGAGACGCCCTTGGACACGGGAATGGCCGCCTTGAATCAGCCGGGTTACATCTACGTCCCCAGTCAAATGTCTGTGGGGGTTGAAATCTCCAAGCCAGTCAAAGACCTACCCATCAGTGCATGGACCGTGGGCTTTCAATACCAAGTCACGGATCAGATGGAATTGCTGCCTTTTTCGACCGGTACATTGCCTTGGCTTTCTTCCGAACCTTGGACGCCCACGTATGCAGAGAGTGGCCAGCGATATTCCATGTCGGCATCGATGATTCCTTCCTTGGCGCTTCCCGGACGCCGTTTGAAGTCCTATGGGGCGGAAGTCGCCTACCGTGCCAGTTTCCAATTCGAAAATACCGGCCTAGTATTGAACTCCACGCCCATACGTGCATGGCAATGTGGTCTTGGCGTGGGACTTCCTTTGGGCGGTCGAGCTATTATGCCCGGGGATGTTAAATTTGCCACCCTTCACATAGGAGCCCAAGTGGGTAACTATGGAACAAAGCAAAATAATTTGATCAATGAATTCTATACGCAAGCCGTGGTTGGGGTGACCCTCAATGATCAGTGGTTTGTTAAATTTAAATACCGTTAATACCTATGAAGCGTTTCCTTCTCGCTTGCATCGCGTTGATTACGTTCAGCGCTCAAGCCCAGCAATGGGGCTCCAGCGAAACCGACAGTATCCGTTGTTTTGACAATTACAACAACTTTGGTTCCTTGTGCAATAGCAAAGAATACCTTCAGGCCTATGAGCCATGGTTGATGGTCTATACGACCTGCCCTCAAGCTAGTGAGGTAGTGTACAAGTTTGCACCCAAAATCTTTGATGCCAAGATCAAAGCAGAAGTGGATGCCGCCAAAAAGCAAGCCTTGATTCTTGACTTGATGAAAATGTATGATGATTGGATCCTCTATTATCCGGGGAACGAAGCCAAGATTCTCGGTCAGAAAGCCAATGATTACTACGATTATCATCCGGACGATTCCTACACCGCATTCCAAATGTTTAATGCGGCCTTGTCGGTAAATCCTGGAGATATTCAGCCTTTGTACTTGAATAACTACTTCAATGCCGCCATTGCTTTGTACAAGGTGGACACCTTGGATTCAGAAGGCTTGCTAAATGCCTATGGTGCAGTGGGGGAGGCCATTGAAATGCAAACCAACAATTGGAACCGAGAAATCACCGCTTTGACGGAAAAAGACACCTTAGGAACCATTTCTTCGAGAGAGAAGCGAGTCTTAGACATCGACAAGCGTTTGCTCGAGCAATCAAATAAGTTGATTGGAAACATCGAGCGTGGCTTAGCTCCATTGTTGACATGTGACCGTTTGGGGCTGATTTACAACCAAGAGAACTTTGAAAAGCACGCGGACGATGCCTCATGGTTGCGCCGTGCAGAGAAAATGCTTTCTAAGGAACGCATAGACACGGCCGGCACTTCGGACTGTACGGATAACCCGATTTACTACCTCGTAGCCCAGTCCCTGTATGACCTTGAGCCATCTTCACAGGCGGCGCGTTCCATGGGCGTGTTGAGTATCAAAAACGAGAAGTACGAAGATGCCATCAAGTACTTCACGGATGCGATTTCTCAAGAGGTTGACCCGATGAGAAAATCTCGCGACTACTTGCGCTTGGCGGCCATTCACTTGAAGTTGGGCAATTTGTCTGCAGCCAAAGGGGATTGTGCCAACGCGGTAAGAGCCAACGAGAATTCCGGCGACGCTTACCTCATGTGGGCGAATGTCTATGCTTCAGCAGCGGGCACATGCGGAAACAACGTCTTCGAAAAGAATGCCGTGTACTGGGCAGCCATCGACAAGGCATCCCGCGCAAAGCAAGTGGATGCGAGTCTCACGGGACGTGCAGACAAGCTGATTGCTGCGTTCCGTAAGGGTATTCCGGATAAGTCCATTTCCTTCCAGTTTAACTACAAAGAAGGAGATCGCTATGCCATCGGATGTTGGATCAACGAAACGGTAACGGTTCGTTTCTAATGCGTCATCTGTCGACGTTGCATATAATACTCAAGGGGGCCTTCGCGGCTCCCTTGCTGTTCCTATATCCGTCGTGTTCGAATGATGAAGTCGCAGTGAGTCAATTGGCGCAGTCCTTCCATGGGGCCATGATTGAGCAGGAAAATGTCCAAATCACATACAGCGATTCTGGCATGTCCAAAATCCGCGTCGTCGCGGGCGTACTTGAAGATTTTTCGGAAGAAGACGAACAGCCGCGGCAAGTTTTTCGACGTGGCTTCCGTGTGAGTATTTTGGCAGCCAATGGCCGAGAATCCGGGTATGTTCAGGCGGAAAAAGCGGTTCGCCGTATGAAGGATCAGGTCTGGGTGCTCACAGGAAACGTTGAAGTAATCCAAGAGGGAGGCGATGCTTTATATACAGATGCGATGGAATGGGATCGCATGAAACAGGAGTTTCGCAGCGAATCAGAAGTCCGAATCATCGATAAAGGGGAAGAAGTTCGAGGAAAAGGCTTCACCGCCAAAGAAGATTTGTCGCAATACACCATCTTTGCAGTGTCGGGTCACTTTGAAGGCGACGACCAAAACACGGAATGAAACCAACTGTATACCGCCGCAGCCTCCGCACCGTAGAATGGGTATGGTTGGTCATAGCCCTACTTTCCATGGAGACCATTTACAGTCAGTGGAATGTGGATAGGAACAAGTCTTACATGTTCATTCTCTTCGCCTTTTTAGGATTGTTCATGTTTGGTCTGCGCCGGAAACAACGGAAGACCATGGAAGCGCGTTGGAAATCCAACGACGACGCTTCCAAGCAGTCATGAACGAAGGTCTTTCTCTATTGCTTGCATTGGTATGCTCCGCCTTTTTTTCAGGGATGGAGATTGCCTACTTAAGTGCGAACCGACTCCAAATCGAAATTGAAACAAAGCGCTCTACGCTGATGGGGCGTTGGTTGGCCTACCTCATTGCGCACCCCGGCCACTTCATCGGAGCGATGCTTATGGGGAACACCTTGGCCCTGGTCCTAGTAGGTCTAAAGACGGCTGCATTGCTTGATCCCTGGCTGCTGCATTATATGGATACAGGTTGGGCAGTGGCCATTGAAACGTTAGGTTCCACTTTGGTCGTTCTCTTTGTCGCAGAATATCTGCCCAAAGCCTTCTTCCGTCACCGTGCCAATGATTCCTTGCGCTGGTTTACGGCCCCATTGATGCTCATTTATCTGCTCTTGTGGCCATTGGTCGAAGTATTGACTCGGATCAGCCGAATGTTTCTTCGTCGGATGGGTCGCGACATCCAATCCGCAAAAGAGCCCGTGGTTTTTGGGCGTGCCGATTTGGATCACTACCTGGAGGAGGGCAGCTCTGCCGAGGAGGTGGAGCCTGAAATTGAGTTATTCCGAAACGCATTAGACTTTGGCGATACCAAGGTGCGCTCTTGCATGGTTCCAAGAACAGAAATTTGCGCCGTGCCTGCGAGCATTAGTATGGAGGAACTCCGCGAGCAATTCACGGAAACGGGCTTTTCGAAGTTGGTTGTTTACCGCGAAACGATTGATGACGCCTTCGCCTATGTGCATGCCTTTGGTCTGTTTCGACGCCCCAAGCGCTTAGCGTCCATACTGACCCCGCTTTCCTTTGTGCCTGAGACCATGAGCGCCCAAGAGGTGTTTAAAATGCTCATTCGAGAAAAGCGATCCATGGCTTCCGTCGTGGATGATTTGGGATCCTTGACCGGAATCGTCACCTTGGAGGACGTGGTAGAAGAACTCTTTGGTGAAATTGATGACGAGCACGATAGCGACATTCGTACCGAGGAGGTCCTATCCAATGGAACATGGAAGCTTGACGCTTCGCTCGAGGTGGATTATTTGAATGAGACCTATGGGTTTGATTGGCCCGAGGAGGATGCCTACAGCACTTTGGGCGGATTAATTGCAGATCACCTGGGTCATTTGCCAGTGGAAGGCGAGACCTTACAACTCGAAAATTGGGTGTTTACCATTGAAACCATGGACGCTCAGCGCATTGCTTGCGTAATTGTATCCAAAGATCAGGACTAAAGCCTGCATTTCTTAGTGGATTAGGGCATTCTGATTTGTATATTCGCAGCCTTATTTTCTACGCATTATGGGTATGTTTGATCGCCTTCGTCGCCGTTCCGGCCTTGTTATCGTCGCCATTGGTTTTGCCTTGGGCGCATTCATTTTAGGAGAGTTCTTCACTTCGGGCTCCGTCTTATTTAATGGAGACGCTGATGCAGTGGGCTTCATCAATGGAGAGAAAGTGTCTTCCATGGACTTCAATCGAGAGATGGAAGATCTCCGTGTGAATAATCCCCAAATGGCAAGCATGGGCACGATGCAATTGTCACAGATGGTTTGGAACCAGCAATTGCAGAACCGCCTGGTCGGTGACCTGCAAGATGAATTAGGCTTCACCGTGTCTACGGATGAATTATGGGATGCCATCATCAACAACCCCAGCATTCAGTCTATGGAGGGTTTCCGCGACCCAAATACAGGTCAGTTCAATGTAGACTTGCTCCGCAATGCCCTGTCTAACCTGCGCGACAACAAAGAGGCGAGCCAAGAGGCCACAGATCAATATTTGAACTGGGTCAATTTTGAAAGCGATGTGCGCAATGAAGCTTTATCGAACAAGTTTTACACGGCGGTAAAGCAAGGTCTTCGCACACCGGTTTCTCTGTATCAACACAGCATGGCGCGTCAAACACGCCAGGCAGAAATCGAATGGGCTGGACTCTTGGTTAGCGGAGTAGAGGATTCACTCGTCGATGTTACCGAAGCGGACTACAAAGCCGTGTATGCGGACAATAAAGAGAGTTTCAAGGTGATCAATGAATTGCGCGACATTTATTTCGCCAATTTCCCCATCGAACCCTCCCAAGCGGATCGGGATGCCGTCATCGCTGAGATGAACGCGATGCAGTCTGAATTGGCCGCAAGTACCGACGATTCGGCCTATGTGATGGCCAATAGCGATGTTCCTTTTCAGGACAACTACTTCAGCTTAGAGCGTCTGGATGAATCTTTGAAGACGGCCATCGAAGGTCAGCCTGCTGGCTTTGTTAGCGCTCCAATCGAAATCGGCCCGGGCTATCAGATTGTCAAAGTGATGAATCGTCGCAACATGCCTGATTCTGTTTCTGCGCGTCACATCTTGGTGGCCTTTGCAGGAGCCGAGCGCTCTCAGGCAACACGTGATTTTAATGCAGCCAAGACCATTGCGGACTCTTTATTGGCCGGGATCAAGTCGGGTTCCTTGAATTTCGACGCGGTCGCAACGAGCTTCAATGACGACGTAGTAGCCGGAATGAAGGGTGGCGATTTAGGATGGTTCAAGCAAGGCATGATGGCCAAGCCATTCGAAGATTATTGTTTCCGTAATGCCACGGGCACGACCGGATTAGTCTTTACCAATTTTGGATACCACATCATCAACGTTACAGGTCAACGCGGATCGGTTCCTTCCGTGCGTCTAGCTCAGGTTTTCCGTCGCGTGAATGTTTCCAAAGAAACGGAGCAAGGAATCTATGCTCAGGCTGCGGAATTTGCGAAGTCTATTCAATCTGGAGAAGATGCGCAATCTGTGGCTAACCGCTTCAATGTGGCACTTCTTCCTAATAAAAACACTTCAGCGACCGATCAGAACATCGTTGGTTTGGGCGAGAGCCGTGAAGTGGTTCGTTGGGCTTTTAACGCAGACCGCAGTGTGAATGAGGTAGGGGTGATCAACAACAACTATCAGAGCTATGTGGTAACTCAGCTGACCGCTGTATATGAACCAGGCTACAAATCGGTGGCGGAAGTACGCGATGAGTTGCGCATGTTGGCGACCAATCACGCCAAGGTTCGTTACCTCAAAACGCAGTGGGAGACGCAAAAGCCAGTGGCTCAAAAAGCAACGGTGAGTCTTTCTAGCGTGTTCTTGCCAGGTGCAGGTCGTGAAGCCGGTATCGTTGGAATGGCCTTGGGTTCCCCCACCGGCTTCAATTCGGACGTCCTTGGTGGTTTGAACGGGGTCTACCAGTTCAAGGTCTTAAACATCATTGAGAACCCAGGCATGAATTCCAGCGCAGGGGATGTTGCAGCGCAAAATAACCAACTTCGCCAGCGTGCACAGTCGGGCTTATTCCAGGCGTTGATTGAGGCCGCGGATGTGCAAGACTATCGCGGAAAGTTCTACTGAACCGAGAGAATTTTGATATGAAAAGGGGCGCCCACTGGGCGCCCCTTTTTTTTCCCATGAAGTAAGCGGGCTTAGAGCGTATTCCAGCGTTGTGAGTCGAGCCGCAGGAAGACAAAGAGCATGAGGGTGAAGGCCCAGAGCGAAGAACCACCATAACTAAAGAAGGGCAGCGGAATACCGATGACGGGAACCAAGCCGAGAGTCATTCCAATGTTCACTAAAAAGTGAATAAGAAGGATGGAAGCAATGCCAAAGCCATAAATGCGAGAAAAAGCTTCTTTCTGACGTTCTGCCAAATAGAGAATGCGTGCGATGAGCCCCGCGAAGGCCAGGAGCACGGCCAAGGATCCAAGAAAACCCCATTCCTCTCCAACCGTACAAAAGATGTAATCCGTGGTTTGTGCAGGCACAAAATTCAATCGGGTCTGTGTGCCTTGCAAATAGCCTTTTCCAATAAACCCACCGGATCCAATTGCAATGAGTGATTGGGCTGTTTGGTATCCGGCGGCATTGGGCTGTTCGACTTGACCCAAGAGTAATTGAACCCGTAATTTTTGGTGGGGCTGCATGACAGAATTGAAAACGGTATTCACGGTGAGAGCCCACCCCATAGCCAAGATGCCAAACCAAATAGCTGGATGTCGGACCACCGTTATGAATTTCAAACGCCGTTGCAAGCGATCCAGACCGAGGGCGACTGCGCTAGCCAGAGCGATGAGGATCAACACGGTTTTGGAGGCAAAGGCAAGCGCTAAGACGGAGATGACAAGGGCCCCCAGTCCAAGGAAAATGAAGTACCCCGGTAAACCCTCCCGGTAGAAGACAAGCATGAAACCCAAGAATACAATAGCTGAACCGGTATCTGGTTGAAGCAAGATGAGCCCCATGGGCAAGAAGGCCAACAGGCCAGGGATCCATCGAGATCGCCATTGACGGAGGTCTACCCCCCGTTGGGAGAGCATGCGGGCGGTGATCAGGGCAGCACCCATTTTGGCAAATTCAGAGGGTTGCAATCCAAAACTTCCAAGTTGAAGCCAACTTTTATTTCCCCCAACTTCCTTTCCCACCGCAAGGACAGCCAAAAGCAAGAGCAAGGTGGCAACATAGATTATGACTGTGAGTGCCTCGTAAATTCGTGCATCACTTAAGAGCACGATGAGAATGATCAGGGCGGACATACCCATGAAAACAAGTTGTCTGCCCGCCTCATTGTTCCAATCCCATCCGAAGCCTTCGATGACCGGGTTGACAGTGGCGTAAATGTTCATCCAGCCGAAGATGACCAGGAAGAGGAATAGTCCTACGGCTAATCCATCCAGTTTTCCAAACCATCCGCTTTGACGTTGCATCAATAAGGGGGGAGTTCGGTTTTTACACTTTGTACACGGTATTCACCCGTTAAGCTTCCTTCGACCATGGTCTTCTCTAAGTTGGGGCGCGAAATCTCTCCATGAATATACTTTTCCATCATGAGGCTCGCAATTGGAGCGGCCCATCGGGACCCCCAATAGCCGTTTTCGACAATGATAGCCAAAGCTATTTTTGGGTTGTCAACGGGCGCAAAGGCCATGAAGATCGAATGGTCTTGGCCGTGTGGATTTTCGGCTGTCCCCGTTTTTCCGGCCATAGGGAGTCCTTCCAAACGCGAAGTCCGCGCAGTACCATTTTCAAAAACATCGGCCATACCTTGAATGATGATGTCATAATGTGCCGCATCGATGGTGGTCATGTGCTTGAAATGGAATATTTCGGGATCCACGGATTTGGCACCTATTTGTCGAACCACATGAGGGGTATACCAATATCCTCGGTTAGCCATGGCCGCGGCAACATTTGCCAGCTGAATAGGTGTGACGACTAATTCCCCTTGGCCAATCGCCAAAGAGATCACGGTTGGGGACTTCCAGCGGTCACTGCGGTAAACGCGATTGTAGTAGGCACCATCGGGAACAAATCCACGTCGACCAGTGGGCAAATCGACTCCAAGGAATTCGCCCAAGCCAAAACTATTGACATGCTTATGCCAAACATCCATGCCTTGGCTGGCGGTGGGGTACTTGTCCAGCGTCTTCTTGAGAATTTGGCAGTGATAATTATTACAAGACTTAGAAATGGAGCCACGCAAATCCAGAGTTCCCGCTTTACAATGGCAGCCCACATGCAAGCGTCCAAAATGATAGCCGTCCACACAAGTGTATTGGGTAGTCGGACTCACGACCCCTTCTTGCAAGGCAATAAGGGCATTGATGACTTTAAACGGAGATCCCGGGGGATATTCGGCGAGGATGCCGCGGTCATACAACGGTTTATTGATGGAGTCAGTATAGAGTCGGGAATAGTTCCGAGAGCGGTAGCGACCAACCAATGCATTCGGGTCATAATTCGGTGCGCTGACCAATGCGAGAATTTCCCCCGTAGTAGGTTCAATGGCGACAATGGAACCACGCTTTCCGGACATGAGCAACTCTCCGTAGGCCTGCAAAGTGGCATCCAAGGTGAGTGTGAGGTTTTCTCCCGGAATAGGTTTTTGATCGTATTTCCCTTCTTGTAGAGGACCTACATCTCGGTTGAGGTTGTCCACGGTAATGTAGCGTCGACCGGCTTGGCCGCGAAGCGCTTCTTCATAGCTAGCTTCAATACCTGATATTCCGATATAGTCCCCAAGTTCATATTCAGGCTTTCGACTCAGTAGATAGTCATTGACTTCAGAAACATAGCCCAACACATTTCCGCCCGTCGGAGTGATGTACTTACGCAGTATTCTGCGACGCAGATGAATCCCGGGATAGAATGAAATTTCTTCTTGGATCCGCGCATAGTCGTTCGCCGTCAGTCCGCGCAAAATGGCGCTCGGTCGAAATGGCGAATAGACCATTGCCTTCTGAAGTGCACGTTGAAGCCGATTTGGTTCCTCCCCAAGCAGTTGTGCGAGCTTCAGGGTATCAATATCATGCATGAGCCGCGGGGTCGCCTCGACATCATAGGCGATTTGGTTGGAAGCCATGACCTGTCCATTGCGATCCAGCATTACTCCGCGCGGAGCGAACACTTTTTCAATGCGCTGGGCATTGTTGGCTGCATTGAGGGTATAGCGATCATCAATCAGCTGGATGTAAAAAAGGCGGGCAATAAAGATGGCCGTAGCGCCCAATAGCAGAAAGAAGTACAAAGAGGTGCGCTTCATCGCTTCCCACTAGGTTTCATGAGTGCTCCCGCTAAATACATCAACATCGTCGTGGTCCCCGCGGATAGAATGGTGCGCCAGAGGTAGCCGCCAAAAGCATAGAGGCCATGAGCATCCACGGCAAATAGGTAGGCGTGATGCACCAACGTAGCAAGTCCCGTGTAAACGAGCCATTTGCCCGCACCCATGTCGCCCATGGTGAAACCTAAATCCTCTTCCGCGGCACGGGGCAAGACGGAGGCCAAGAGTTGCGGGCGGAAATAGGCGACCAAACTGGTTGCCATCAAGTGCATACCGCCACTGTGCATTTGAAAGTCCATCCACGCGCCAAGTAGCGCACCAATGATGAGTAGATTCATTCGGCTCCATGTGGCCGGAGCTAGGAGAAGGACCAAAATATAGAGGTATGGATTCAGATAGCCATAGACTTGCACTTGACTGAGTATAAAACTCTGAAAGAGCAGGAGAGAGAGGGACCAAATTGCCCAAAGCTGCCAATGTCTCATGGGGCTAGTAATGATCGCTGTTCATCCATCAAGGTATTCTTGACTACATAGGCGGCTTGTTGCCTGCTCACGCCTCCCCACATTTTCAAGCGGGCGGACTGAGTAAATGAGGAGGAGTCTGATTCTACCGCGATCACCATCCCGATAGGCCATCCTTCTGGAAAAATGGCTGAACGGGCGTCCGTCACGACCGTATCGCCCAATTGCAATTGGGCCTCAAGGGGGATGTCCTCAAACTGGACTTCATCTGCGGCACCTCCATGCCAGAGGATCGTTCCAAAATGGCCTGAGCGCTTCGCGGTGCCTGAAATTCGAGACTCGCTGTGCAGTAAGGATACGACCTTGGCGAAATGCGGACTCGTTTGACTGACGACGCCCAAGACCCCTAGAGGAGATAGGACCCCTTGGCCAACGGTAATGCCATCGTCACTGCCTCGATTGAGAATCAAGACATTGTTTAACAACTGAGAGGTGGAGTAAATAACCTCCGAGGATACCCATTCGAATTGGTTGCTGTCCACGGCATTGACGGGTCGCGCTTGCGGTTGGCTGAGTTGGTGCCGAAGCCTGGCATTTTCGGCACGTAGGCTTTCGTTGTCTTGGGCCAAGTCGAAATAATCATTCCAACCATCGATTGTGGAATTCCAACGGGCCTGACTTTCGAGCACACGAGACCAATACATGGACGTATGCATGGGGGATTCTCGGTACGTCAACGCCAAACCGCCAAACTGGAATACCAGTAAGAGAAGTATGAGGCGGTAGCGCAGAAAAAAGCGCAGGACGTTCCGCATGGGATTAACGCATCAAAAGGGTCCGGTATTTCTCCAAGTTCTTCAGCGCGATGCCCGTTCCGCGGACAACAGCTCGAAGCGGATCCTCAGCGACATAGACGGGAAGATCGGTCTTGGCAGAAATACGCTGATCCAGTCCGCGCAGCATGGAGCCACCGCCCGCCATGTAGATTCCAGAGTTATAAATGTCTGCAGAAAGTTCAGGGGGCGTCATCGAAAGGGCTTCCATGACAGCGTCTTCGATACGAGTCAAGGATTTGTCAAGAGCACGCGCAATTTCCTTGTAAGAAATGTCCACCTGCTTGGGTTTGCCTGTGATTAAGTCACGACCCTGAACGCTCATGTCATCAGGTGGAGAACTGAGGTTTTCAATGGCCGCGCCGACGTTGATTTTGATCATCTCAGCGGTGCGCTCCCCAACATAAAGGTTGTGCTGTGAGCGCATGTAGTAGGCGATATCGTTGGTAAACACGTCACCTGCCACTTTCACGCTCTTATCACAGACGATTCCACCTAATGCCATTACCGCAATCTCCGTAGTACCCCCGCCGATGTCGATAATCATGTTACCCTTAGGTTCCAAAACGTCCACACCAATACCGATAGCCGCAGCCATCGGTTCGTGAATGAGATATACTTCTTTGGCGTTGGCATGCTCCGCGGAGTCGCGAACCGCGCGTTTCTCCACTTCGGTAATTCCTGATGGGATACAGATCACCATGCGCAACGAAGGAGTGAGCCACTTGTTTTTTAGGACTGGAATACTCTTGATCATCTCGCGGATCATGTGTTCTGATGCCACAAAATCGGCAATGACACCATCCTTCAATGGCCGAACAGTACGGATGTTCTCGTGGGTTTTGCCGTGCATTTGCATCGCTTCGTGGCCGATGGCGAGGATAGCGTTGGTTGTGCGGTCCATGGCTACGATGGACGGTGCATCAACAACCACCTTGTCGTTATGAATAATCAGCGTATTGGCCGTTCCGAGGTCAATCGCGATGTCGTACGTTAAAAAATCAAACAGTCCCATAGGTATCAGGTATCAATGTTTAAAATGGCGAATTCCAGTCATCACCATCGCCATGTCCTTTGAGTCACAGTAGTCGGTACTCAATTGGTCTTTGATGGATCCTCCTGGTTGTATAACTGCTCGAATGCCAGCTTCGTATGCAATTTCGACACAATCTGGGAAAGGAAAAAATGCATCGGAGGCCATGACGGCTCCTTCGAGTGAAATTCCAAAAGATTCTGCCTTTTGGATTGCTTGCTTTAGTGCATCGACGCGTGACGTTTGTCCTGTACCGCTGGCGATGAGTTGGCGATCTTTGGCAAAGACGATGGTATTGCTCTTGGTGTGCTTGCATACCGCCGAAGCAAAAAGCAGGTCATCCACTTCTTGGGCGGAAGGCGCACGCTTGGTAGCTACCGTCAAATCGGCTTCGCTGTCGCGGTGGCTGTCACGCGCTTGGAGCAGCACCCCATTCAAGGTGGATCGCACCAAATGCTGAGGCCATTCGCAGGGCTGACTTTCCAGGATGATGCGGTTTTTCTTGCTCTTCAAGATCTCCAATGCGGCAACACTATACCATGGAGCGATGACTACCTCGAAGAATAAATCATTCATCTTGGCGGCCGTTTCTTCATCGATGGTTTCGTTGCATGCGATCACACCTCCAAATGCCGAAACAGGGTCTGCGGCCAATGCGCGATCCCAGGCTTGGCTTAAGGTATCCGCTGAAGCCATGCCGCAGGCGTTGTTGTGCTTAATGATGGCCACGGTGGGGTCTTCACCGCCCTCGGCGCAGAAGAGCATCGCGGCGTCGATATCCAACAAATTGTTGTAGCTCAGTTCTTTTCCATTGTGTTGGATGAACAACTCGTCGAGATTGCCAATGAACCAAGCGGGCTGATGGGGATTTTCGCCGTAGCGGAGCGCCCTGCGTTCGCCATTCAAACCAGGGAAGGGCTTGAATTCCCCGGCAAACCAGGCACTGATCGCGCCATCGTAGTGGTTGCTAACTTGAAAGCTGCGCCCAGCAAATGCTTTGCGCTGCGCCAAGGTGGTCTTCGCCCCTTGGCTTGTCAAAAGGTCTAGCACTTCAGCATACTCGTTCCGAGAAGAGACCATCCACACGTCGTGGAAGTTTTTGGCTCCAGCGCGAATAAGCGAAATGCCCCCAATGTCAATTTTTTCGATGATATCCGATTCGGAGGCGCCGGATGCGACGGTATCCTCAAAAGGGTAGAGGTCCACAATGACCATGTCAAAACTCGGAATTTGTCGCTCCGTGACCGTCTTTTGATCCTCAGGATTAGCACGACGCCATAGGATTCCTCCAAAAACATTCGGGTGTAAGGTCTTTACTCGGCCATCCAATATGCTTGGAAAGCCTGTGACCTCCTCAATGGCCACGCATGACAAGCCCTGTTCCTCGATAAATGCTTGAGTTCCACCGGTTGAGTACAGGATTACCCCTTCCTTGTGCAAGGCATGGAGAATGGGGGCGAGCCCATCTTTGTGAAAGACGGAAATCAGGGCAGAACGGACGGGAGTGAGGGCAGACATGAGCGATGGAAAAAATCAAAAAACAAAGGTAGGGATTCCATGGCATGGACTTTGTAAATTTCAAGGCTCATGCGTAAAATAACCGCCTTACTTTCTGAATCCTTTCGTTTTGCTTGGATGGCCCTGGTTTCCAATCGATTACGGACATTTTTGAGCTTGCTCGGAATCACCATTGGCATCTTCGCCATCATTGCTGTTTATGCCATTGTGGACAGCTTAGAACGCAACATCCGACAATCCGTAGAGAGCCTTGGAAGTGATGTGGTCTATGTCCAAAAATGGCCTTGGGGCGGCGGCGGAGGCGAGTATGCCTGGTGGAAGTATTTCCAGCGACCCGAAGTGGGGATGACCGACTTCAAGCGTTTGACCGCGCGCCACCCCCGCACAGCGGCCTCCTTGACCTACATCGTGGGCTCCAATGAAACGCTGAAAATGGGAAACTCCAGTGTTGAACGGGTAGAAGTCAATGGGGTGACCTATAACTATGGGGCCCTGAACAGCCTCGACATTGCCGAGGGCCGGTATTTTACGGAAAGTGAGATGACGTCCGCCCGAAATGTCATTATTCTTGGAGCGGATATTGCCGCTGGTCTGTTTCCCTCAGGGCAAGGCATTGGGCAATCCATTCAAACCTTTGGCCGGCGTTTTACGGTCATCGGCATTTTACCCAAAGAGGGAGCCAACATTATCGGCCAAAGCCACGATACCAAAGCGATTATTCCCGCCAGTTTATTTACGGCTTTAAAGGGCGATGAGATGGGAGGTTCCGCCATTCAGGCTAAAGTCAAAGATGGATTTACTACCCTCGAATTGAAAGAAGAACTTCGGATGCACATGCGGGCTATTCGGCGATTAAAACCCATTTCGGAAGACGATTTTACCTTGAATGAATCCTCCGTCTTTTCTCAAGGCTTGGATACCATGTTTGGGGCCATCGGGATGGCAGGTACAGTCATCGGTGGATTTTCAATCCTCGTCGGGGGATTTGGAATTGCCAATATCATGTTTGTCTCCGTTCGTGAACGAACGGGTCAAATCGGCGTCCAAAAAGCCTTGGGTGCCACGCGTAGCTTTATTCTCACCCAATTTCTGGTGGAGTCTACCATGCTATCCGTGGTTGGAGGACTTGCAGGGCTTGTTTTGGTAGCCATTCTCATGGCCGTAGGCACGGCAATTTCTGGTTTCGATCTAGCGATGAGCCTAAACAATGTGCTCACAGGCGTGCTGCTCTCCGCCGCCATAGGCTTACTTTCTGGCCTCGCCCCAGCTTCTATGGCCGCGCGACTGGATCCCGTGGAAGCCATTCGCTTCAATCAATAAGATGGCTATTCCAGCGCAGAAGCCACTTCCTCACAGATTTTTTCCAGGAGGGCTTGGTCATTGGGGCCAAAGGCATCCCGAACATGGCTGTCGATGTCTAATTGGCCGATGAGCTTTCCATCTTTGTAAATGGGCAAGACGATTTCAGATTTTGTCTCGATGGAACAAGCCAAATAGTTGTCTTGGGCATGGACATCAGGAACGACAAAAACCACTCCACTTTCAGCCACTTGACCGCAAATTCCCCGACCATATGGGATACGTGTATGATCTGTAGAAGCCCCTACATAGGCCCCCAATTCTAAGCGTTGATCCGCATCATTCATCCAGTAAAATCCAACCCAATTGTACTTGGGATACTCGGACTGTAGACGGATGCAAATCGCCTTGTGATCGTCAAAGGCAGCCTCAATTTTTTCGCGCAATTCCATTTCGTACTCTTATGCTGCTTGAAGTAGGTCCCAAACTTTTGGACCAAGTAAAATGATGGCGATGGCCACCGCAAAAACGGAGGCAACAAGGACGGCGCCAGCGGCTAAATCTTTCGTTCGTTTAATTGCTGGGTGATCTTCGGCCTGGACATAATTACACAAGGCTTCCACGGCTGTATTCATCAATTCCAGGCTCATCACCAGTCCAAAAAGAACGAACAAGACCATCCATTCAAACAGACTTACCTCCAGAAAATAGGCTGCGATGCAAACCACGGTCATGGCGACGAGATGAAGGCGCATAGTCAATTCACTTTCCCAGCTTAAGGAAATCCCATTTAAGGCTTGACCAAAGCGTTTCGACCCATGAACCAGCAGGGTGTAGAGGGATTTTTTCTCCATGCCCCAAAGGTACTCGACCCATCGCGCCTTGCATTCATGGGGAGTGAAAAAGTTGCAATAAACTGGATGAGATACCTGTAGTTTCATCGCAATCTCATTGGGAGCATTCGGATATACAATGCGTTGCACCGCTAATAAATGGAATCAGATAACCTGGGGCTTTAAGCAGTACCTTTGACTGTTATTAATAAAAGCAAATTGCTCATGGCATTGTTCCGCCGTTTTTTCCTAGCACTGCTGTTTTTTCTCCCGACTGTCCTTGGGGCTCAAACACTAGACCTGGTGCAGGCACCAAACTTATCTAAATGTACTGGGGATTCCTTGCGTCTGACGATGACCATCAGTACGCCGGGTATGGCTGCAGCGAATGATTTCTATGTGTTGCTCGCACCGGGAATGAAAGCTGCCTTTACGCAAGCCACGAGCGATACGCTAGACATTGTCAAATGGCAATCCATTACGCCAGCCCCAACCGGTACCGTAGCAGATACGATTTCTGCGGGTGTGAAATATGCCTGGGTGGTAATTCCTGTGACGATCACTACGAATAATTTCTACAGTCTTGCAGTTCGATCCACCAGTCCGATTTTATGGTCTGATACCATCCAAATGACGGTAAATGTCGCGCCTGAGGTGACTATTGACTCCATCATTGGTGGGTTTGAAAACCTATACAGCGGAGGACCCGATTGGGGAATGTGCGAAGGAGATACCATTGTGTTGTATGCCACCAAAGGGTTAGATAGTTATGTCTGGACGAATGGGGGTAGCACTATTTCTGGAGCTACATCAGATTCCTTATTGGTATTTGCGAGTGGAACCTATGGCGTTACTGGATCTTCTGGAAATTGTGACGTCATGAGCGTGGACACGATCATCAATATCTACAGTCCGCAAACAACAATTACCCATATCCCAACAGGGATGTTTACCCTCACCGTTTTAGACAAAGACAGCCAAGTAGATTCGTTGGCCTTCTGCGAAACGGAGTCGATCACCTTGCGTGGTCCTACCACATTCGCCCCGGGCACAAGTGTAGCATACCAATGGGTGAAGGATTCCATCGACCAATTTGGCCAAACATTAAAAGTGACGATAAACGGTGCAACTAACCGTGACTTCACCACGAATTCCTCCGGATTGTATTCTTTGGTTACCTCTTGGTTCCCGGGAGGATGTCCAGATACCAGCTACAGTGTAGAATTATTTGTGGATACAGTACCGGATACCTTCATTGAAAACATCATGTGGTCATGGCAAAGTGTGGCGTCCTTGGATATCTGCCCGGGTGATTCCACATTATTGCGCAGCAATGCAACAAGCTTAACCAATGATTGGACCTTCCAATGGGAAGTGAAATACCCAATTAGTACGGGCACATGGCAAGCAATTCCAGGCGAAGATCAGCCAGACCTCATCGTAGATACTGCCTTGGTTGCAGGTTCGGCTCAATACCGTTTAGTGATTAACAGCGAAAGTTGTGACTTTACTACAGCGCCGCTCCAAGTGAATGTGATTCCACTTCCTACGGTTAACGTGGCCCCCAAGGATAGTCTAGCACTTTGTGCCGGTGATTCAGTCTTGATTGGTGCCACAGGAAACGGTTTGAGCTATCAGTGGACTTGGGCTACCGGGTCGTATTCTGGGGTATCTTTCTATGCAAAGGACCCAGGGACGTATGTGGTTGAAGCGACTGGAGCAAATAACTGTACCAGCTTTGACACGTTAAAGATCACGCAAATTGTCGTGACGCCCAATGCAGGGCCTGACCAAGTCATCATGCCGGGCGACGTAGTGCAACTCAACGCGTCAGGCGGTTTACAGTATTACTGGTATGCAGATAAGCCGGCCTACTTCAGTGATCCCTACAATCCGAATGCACAGACCCGCCCTACCAGCGACACCACGTGGTACTTCGTGGAGGTCCGCAGTGCACTGGGCTGTTGGGGTATTGATTCCATGATGGTGGTACAATTTGATCCAGCGACCCTCTTGCCCAACATCAGCAATGTCATGAATGTGATCACGCCCAATGGAGATGGCTTCAATGACGTATTTGACCTCTCCGAAGTCGTTCAAGCGGACTCCTGTGATCTTGTCATCCTAGATCGTTGGGGATCAAGAGTGTATGAAGAAGGACGCTACATGTCTGGTTGGGATGGCCGCAATACGGGCGGAGACCCACTTCCTGACGGAACGTATTACTATTTGCTGCTCTGCGACGGGGAACCTCGCTACCGCGGCGCCATTACAGTTATTCGCAATTAATCGCATCTGATTCCATGAAAAAGACTTTCCTATTTGTTTTCGCTCTAGGTAGCATCCTGGCACAAGGCCAGCAGCTTCCTTTATATGCGAATTACTTCTTCGCTCCTCAAATGACGAATCCAGCCACTTCAGGAGCAGATGGTTTCAGCGAATTAACCACCATGCACCGCCAACAATGGCAAGGAATGGAAGGTGCCCCTGAAACTTCGGCACTCGTCTTCAATGGTGCCATGAATAAAGAGCGCATTGGATATTCTGTGTATGCCTTCACGGATAAAACGGATATCGTAAGCCGCTCTGGTATCTATGGCAATTATGCCTATCATGCGCAGCTTTCAGAGAATTCAGCATTGAGCATGGGGGTAGGGCTAGGCTACGTAAATAACGCCTTTGACATGGCGTCTGTTCGCGTGAAGAACGAAGGTGACCCCTTCTTGTTCCCTGCAAATCAGAACGGAACGCTTGACATGACGTTAGGTGTGAATTTGCGTGTGGCAGACTTCAACCTTGGCCTGAGTGTGCCTCAGTTACTCAATCCAACCATCACCTACAGTAACAACTACGATGGACCGGTAGCGTATCATTTGATTCGTCATTACGTGGCTCGCACCCAATATGACATAAATATCCAGAAAGACCGCATGGTCCTTTCTCCCATGGTCACGGTACGTGCAGCCGCCTTTGTCAAGCCGCAAGTCGACGCGGGCTTGTTGTTTGACATGAAAGAGTATGGCTACCTCGGTGCTATGTATCGCTCGAATTATGCTGCAACGATCAATGCGGGGGTGCATTTGACTCCCGTGCTTTCTTTGGGCTATGCCCATGAGTTTAGCACCAATACCTATGCGTCTTATTTGGGTATGTCTAATGAGTTTATTCTATCCTACAAGTTTGGTGACAACAACCGCAATGAGCGCATGGAAGCGGAAATCAAGCGTCTCAAAGACAAGCAACGCCAATCTAGCCAAGAGACTGAGAAACTTCTGAATGAGCGATTCGAAGAGTTCAAAGAGGAACTTGGCGCAGCGCAAGTCGCCGAATTGGAAAAGCAAAAAGAAGCGTTGAAAGCAGAAGGCTTGCAACTCCAAGAGGCAGGTGCTCAAAATGGTGGCTTGCGTGGAAACCAAAACAGCAACCAAGGCGGAGGCAACAACGATGGCTTTGCTGATGGGGGCTCTTGGGATCAAGGTTCTTCGTCGATGAATAATGGTGGGGCCATCAACAATGAAGGAGCCATCAAAGGTTACCGCAATGATGAATACGCCAACAACGTAGCACCAGGATCACCAGGCTACTATGTAACCGCGGGTGTTTATGGCGAAGCAGTCAATGCGGAGCGCATGGCGAGCAGCCTATCCAAAAAAGGAATTACGGCCAAAGTCTTCCGTGACAACCGCAACAACATGTACTATGTGTACTTGCTCAAATTCCGCAACTATGAGGGAGCGGATCGTGCGAAGAGTTCAGGCCTAAATGGTCAGTACTCAGGTAAACTATGGATCAAGGTGGTTGAGTAATGGGTAGACTCTTAACCATTATTGCCCTGGGTTTCGGCCTCTTGTGGACCAGTCAAAACGCTCAAGCAGCGCATTTGGTTGGTGGAGAGATCACCTATACCTGCAATGGGAGCAATAACTACACCATCAAGCTACGTGTGTACCGCGATTGCAATAGTGGCGGAGCGCAGTTTGATAATACTGTGACGTTCACCATTTTTGACAACACCGGGGCTCAGCTCTATAACCCGACGGTAAACAAGGGGACGACCATCAATGTCCCCGCGGGAACGGGAAATCCGTGTCTGACGACGCCACCGAATATTTGTACGGAATACGCGGATTACGTCCATACCATGACGTTGCCAGCGCGCGTAGGCGGCTACACTATTTCGTATCAGCGTTGTTGCCGGAATGCGACAATTTCAAATATCGCAGCGAGTGGCAAGGGCAATACCTACACGGTGCAGATCCCTTCTATGGATAACTGCAATAGTTCTCCGGAATTCACCACTGTCCCGCCGATTGTATTGTGCCTGAATGATTTTCAAAACATCAATTCCTCGGCGACAGATGCTGATGGCGATTCGCTCTATTATGAGTTCTGCGACATCCTCAATGGAGGTTCTAGTGGCAATGCCTCTCCAAATCCGGCGGCAGCTCCACCCTACGCGGCAATTCCTTTTATCGCGCCTCAAACGAGCAGCAGCCCTATTCCCGGGAATCCTGCATTGAATATTGATCCCAATACGGGATACATCACGGGTGTCGCGAATACCACCGGCCAGTTCGTAGTGGGCATCTGTGTGAGTGAATACCGCAATGGAGTGTTTCAGTCCACCGTGCGACGGGATTATCAGTTCAATATCACGAATTGCGTTAGCAATGTAGTGGCGGACATGCTTACCCAAATCGAAAAGCCGAGCCTCCTTTGCGGAGGGCGAACGATGCCATTCCAGGCTCAGACCGGTGGAGCGATTTCCTATTACTGGGACTTCGGAGACACCACAACGACTCAGGATACGAGTTCATCACCTTCACCATCTTGGACGTATCCGGACACAGGTGAATACACCGTGATGCTGGTGATTAACCCAGGTTTGGTTTGCACGGATACAGTGTACGAGAGCTTCCATATCTACGATGCGCCAGATTATGTCATCCAGTACGATGGCCAAAGCTGTTTTGAAGCGCAAGACATAACCTTCTATGCGAGCGGCTCTACGCCGAGTGATGCCACGTTCTCATGGGATTTTGGCAGCCTAGCCAATGTCTTTGGGGCCACGGGGGATACCGTGCAACATGTGAGTTGGTCACAACCCGGCAAGTACCCCGTACGCCTCATTGTTTCCTCCCAGACCTGTCCAGATACTACGTTTGATACGATGAATGTAGTGCAATGGTCGCTGCCTGTGTTCGCAGGGAATGATACGGTGATCGCTCGCGGAGATACGGCCTATTTGAACGTCACATCGGGGGCTTCGTATCGCTGGTTTGCGGACAAGCCAGTTTATTTCAATAATTATCGCCAGCAAGATCCGCAGGCTTGGACTTATCAAGATTCGACCACTTTCTATGCCATTGTTACGAATTCGGTGGGTTGTCAAGGCATTGATACTGTCTTTGTGTATTACCTCCCGGATCAAACCTTGCCGGACTTGTCCAATGTCCAAAATGCGATGACGCCCAATGGGGATGGCATGAATGATGTGCTAGATCTATCGGAAGTCACCTTTGGGGATCAATGTACTCTCCGCGTACTCAATCGTTGGGGCGGTCAAGTATACCAACAAGACAATTATGACGACACCTGGGGTGGCACGAATGTCAATGGGAATCCATTGCCCCCTGGAACGTATTACATTTTAATGCATTGTGACAAGGAACTCCGCTATGGGGGACCGGTCACGATTGTGCGCTAAGCCTGATATAGGCCCCAAGAAATCAAACAAAAAACCCGGTCGTTTCGACCGGGTTTTTTTTGCTTTAGCTCTCCTGAATCGGAGCGGCATGTGTTCTATTGAAACATGTCTTTAACCCGGTCAAAAAAGCCCTTATCCGTCTTTCCAGGGCTGGGTTGGAAATGGGCACTCGCTTGGAGTTTTTCGAGCATTTCTTTTTCCTCGCCACTGATGGACTTTGGGGTCCATACCGAAACGTGCACGAGCAAATCCCCCGTACCATAGCCTTCAACGCTAGGTAAGCCTTTGCCTTTGAGGCGAAGCGTTTTACCACTCTGAGTACCTGCTTCGATCTTCATACGCGCCTTTCCTTGGACCGTTGGGATTTCGGCTGTGGTGCCAAGCGCGACATCAGGAAAAGAGAGGTATAAGTCATAGTGTAGATTCTGCCCCTCCCGCACGAGTTCGGGATGCGCCTCTTCTTCGATGCTAACAATCAAATCGCCTGCAGGGCCTCCCACGGGTCCGTGGTTGCCTTTTCCTCCAACGCGGAGCTGCATGCCATCTTGAACTCCCGCGGGAATTTTGACACTGACCACCTCTTCTAGACGCTCTAGTCCATCGGCTCCCACTCCGTCAGGCCGCTTATCAATCATTTGACCAGAACCATTACAGCCATGGCAAGCAGATGCCGTTCGCATTTGGCCCAGAATGGTATTCTGAACCCGGGTGATTTGACCTGAGCCATTACACACGGTACATGTTTTGAATGTCAATCCTTCGGCAGGTACCGCTCGGCGAATTTTAATCTTCTTTTCGACTCCTCCAACGATATCCTCCAAGGTGAGTTTGACACGGACGCGAAGATTGGCTCCACGGGCAGCGCCGCCTCGGCCACCACCTCCACCAAAGCCGCCAAAACCTCCACCGCCAAAGATGTCGCCGAAGTGGCTAAAAATGTCATCCATGTTCATCCCACCGCCAAAACCGCCACCACCACCGGGACCAAATGCTTGGTGTCCGAATTGATCGTATTTCTGTTTTTTCTCGGGGTTTGAAAGTACCTCGTACGCTTCAGCGGCTTCTTTGAACTTGTCTTCCGCAGCAGCGTCCCCCGGGTTTTTATCCGGATGGTATTGAATCGCCAATTTGCGGTAGGCCTTTTTGATTTCTTCAGCCGAGGCTGATTTAGTCACGCCTAGAATTTCATAATAATCACGCTTTGCCATCTCATGCGGGGGATTGGTCCGCAACTACCACCTTGGCATAGCGAATGATTTTTTCTCCAAGGCTGTAGCCTTTTTCAATTTGATCGATCACCTTGCCTGCCATCTCTGGACTTGGCGCGGGTATGTTGGTGATGGCTTCCATGGTCTCCACGTCGAACACGTGACCGATACTAGATTCCATCTCCTTCAGGCCTTCGGATTTGAGCGTGTGCATGAGTTTAGTATAGATCAACTCCATGCCGACGCGTTCGGGGGAATCGCTTGCGATATTTTTCAGAGCGCGCTCAAAGTCATCCACGATGGGCAGGATGGCCTTCAGCACTTTTTCATTGGCCGTGGCCATGAGGTCCAAGCGCTCACGGGCATTTCTGCGACGGAAATTCTCAAACTCGGCGTAAAGACGCAGGTTCTGATCCTTTAACTCCTGAACGATTTCTTCGTGGCTTTGAGGCGCTTCCTCGGTGGCCTCTTGCTCAGGACTTACGGGGCCCGCTGATTGCTCAGTTTCAGTTTCGGGAACCTCGGTTTCGTGCTTTTTGGAATCTTTTGCCATGGTATGATTTAACTATATTCCCCCTAAAAGCAAACAATCTGCCAAACTGAAACAGGTGTCAGATTGGCAGATTGCAAACCTTTTGGCGCATGACAGCGCCTCGGCTAGGTCGTTTTGTCGGGCTTTACTTAAGAAGAGACTTCAAAGCCGCTTCGAGCTGAGCGCCGCGTAGTCCTTTGGCAATCACTTTTCCATTGCCGTCCAGAAGGAAGGTCATGGGAATCGCGTTCACTCCATACAACGCAGCCCCTTGAGCCCGCCAGCCGCGTAGATCACTCACGTGACTACTCCAAACGAGCCCGTCCTTTTCAATCGCTTGAACCCAACGATCCTTGGCTTGGTCCAAACTGACAGAATAAATCTCAAAGCCTTTACCAGCCGTGTATTTCTTGTCCTTGTACTCATTGTAAATACGAACCACATTGGGGTTCTCCATGCGGCATGGACCACACCATGAAGCCCAGAAGTCAATCAGGACCACTTTTCCGCGCAAGTCGCTCAACTTCACTACATCCCCGTTTGGATTAGGGAAGGCCATCTCAGGAGCTTGATCACCGACATTGATGTTGGCTAATTGCAGATCAGAAGAGGGGCGCATGCTTTCCGTGGCTGGCCGGCTAGCGGTCCAAACCAAAGCACTAGCGAAAAGAAGGGTAAAAACAGAGTATTTCATAGTGGGGTACAAGTTAGGCTGAAATGCGTTCAATTTGGGCACCAAGCGCGCGAAGACGTTCGTCAATGCGCTCATACCCGCGATCTATTTGCTCGATGTTGTGAATGGTGCTCGTGCCCTCCGCGGAGAGTGCAGCAATCAATAAGGCGATACCTGCACGAATATCCGGTGAGGTCATCGTGGTGGCACGCAAAGGCACTTTGCGGTCAAGCCCGATGACCGTGGCGCGGTGCGGGTCACACAAGATGATTTGGGCCCCCATATCAATGAGTTTGTCCACAAAGAAGAGGCGGCTTTCAAACATCTTTTGGTGGATGAGTACCGAGCCCTTTGCCTGTGTGGCGGTCACAAGTACGATACTCAACAAATCCGGGGTGAAGCCGGGCCAAGGAGCGTCGGCCACGGTAACCATGGAGCCATCCAGATAGGCACCAATTTCATACGACTCTTGCGCAGGAATGTGAATGTCGTCCCCTTGAATATCCAATTGAATGCCCAATTTCTTGAATACCTCCGGAATAACTCCCAAATGGGCCACCCCTGCATTCTTGATGGTCAAGGCGCTCCGCGTCATTGCGGCGAGACCAATCCATGAACCAATTTCAATCATGTCCGGTAAGCAACGATGCTCCGTGCCTCCGAGGCGCTCCACGCCATGAATCGTCAAGAGGTTGGAGCCGATCCCTTCAATATTTGCACCCATGCGGACGAGCATGCTGCACAGCTGTTGTAGATACGGTTCGCAGGCGGCGTTGTAGATCGTGGTGGTGCCTGAGGTGAGGACAGCAGCCATTACAATATTGGCTGTTCCGGTGACGGAGGCTTCGTCCAAAAGCATGTAGGCCCCTTGAAGTCCGCCCGCGGGAGTTTCCACTCCGTAGAAATGCGAATTCTCTTCGTATTTGAATTCAGCCCCGAGTTTCATGAAACCCAAAAAGTGGGTATCTAGGCGGCGGCGACCAATCTTATCGCCCCCTGGCTTGGGAATATATCCCTTTCCGAATCGGGCCAAAAGTGGACCCACCAGCATGATAGAGCCGCGGAGGGATGCCCCTTTTTTCTTGTAGGTGTCCGAAAAAAGAAAGTTGACATCAACCTCCTTCGCACAGAAGCTATAATCGCCATGCCCGTGCTTGGTCACTGCGACGCCAAAGTCGCCCAAAATCTCGATCAACTTGTTCACGTCGACGATATCCGGAATATTAGAAACGCGAACGGTCTCTTCCGTTAACAAGACGGCGCAGAGGATCTGCAAAACTTCGTTCTTGGCCCCTTGCGGATGCACATCGCCTTGGAGGCGAAGTCCCCCTTTGATTTTAAAACTTGACACAGGAACTAGGGATTATTTGCGTTTAAAATTGGTCTTCCGTTTGAAGTTCGGCTTCGCCTTTTTCTTCGTGCGGGTATGCAAGGGGGCGTTTTGAGAGACTACCCCGCGATTTACTGAGAGGGTCGATTTCTCTTGGCCCAAGCGGCCTGCAGACAGGGTGCGCAATTCCGCATAAATAACGGCATCATCCACATTGTCCTTATTCCAAGATAGGTAGGCGCGCTTCATCTGATTGGCAATGTCCAATTCCATTGCATCGCGCTCTTCGGAAGCATCCATGGCGGATACCGTTGAGATAAGATTCTGCAAAATATTGCCGTAATAGCGGTGACTCCGACTCTTCTGAGGGTAGGGGACAGCGTCCGGCTTTCCACTCAACTTCTCTCGAGTTGGCGTAGGATACGGACAGTCCACATCCAGCTCAAAATTGGACATCACGAAGAGATGGTCCCACAATTTGTGCCGGTAATCTGGATTGTCCCGCAATCCCGGGTTCAGGTTGCCGATGACATCAATAATGCTATTGGCCACCTTGGTCCGGTGTTCACGGTCTGGAAGGGTAATGCAGTATTCAATCATGGACTGCACGTGGCGCCCATATTCGGGCATCCGCAAGTCCTCCCGGTCCGTGTTATAGTCCAATGCCAATGCGGCAATTTGAGATGTTTCAATCATGATAGTAGCTGCAATTTAGCAAACTTGAGGAGCAATTTTTTCTCTCCAGCGTTATCAAATACAATAGTGGCTTTTCGCTCGGTGCCATCCCCGGTTAATTCGGTCACTTTCCCGATGCCAAATCGGTCATGAACCACCCGCAATCCAACCGCTAAGTCCAAGTCTAAAGCGTGCTGGCTATTTCCAGAAGAGGCCGCTGCTTGCTGCAAGGGTTTTAAGGCAGTAGGTCGGCGAAAGCGGACTGGAGCAGGAGGGGGAGAGCTCGGTCGTTCCGCCGGCTTCGCAGGGCGAGCTGAGCTCCGCACACTGCCGCGCTGCCGCCCCGAAGGTACATCAAAGGCATCACGCAATTCTTGGGGTACAGAATAGCTCGGCTGAAACTCAGGAACATGAATTTCTAAGTGCGCCTCGTCCAATTCTTCCAGGAAGCGACTAGGTTCGCAGTCGATCAGTTTTCCCCAGCGATATCGGACATGGGCATAGGTCAAAAAGGCCCGCTTTTCTGCCCGGGTCAGCGCCACATAAAATAGACGACGCTCCTCTTCCAAGTCCGACCTCGATCCCATGGACATCATAGAAGGAAATAAATTCTCCTCCATGCCGACCACAAAGACGGCCGGAAATTCCAAGCCCTTCGCCAAATGAATGGTCATGAGGTTCACTTTTGGGCGGTTATCGTCGTCGGGGCGATCAGCATCCGTCAAAAGGGCCACATCTTGCAAGAAGGCGCCCAAACTGGGATCGCCATCTTCCACCTGCTGTTGTTGCTCCACAAAATCTTTTATCCCGTTCAGCAATTCTTGAACGTTCTCATAGCGGGAAATGCCTTCTGGTGTTTTGTCATCTGAGAGCATCTTAATCAAGCCGCTACTTCGGGCAATATGCTCTACGACATCAAAGGCATCCTTTTGCTCCGCAATGATTTGGTAGGACTTTACGAGATCAATGAAAGCCAAAAGTCGCTCCTGTGTAGGCTTGTTGATGTTGACATTCCATTCCCCGGCATGCGCTGCGGCATCCCAAAGACTCGCATCGCGCTCATTGGCAGCGATCGTCAAACGGGCAAGCGTCGTATCACCAATCCCCCGCGCAGGCAAGTTGATTACACGGCGGAACGCTTCCTCGTCCTTTGGATTGACCGTTAGGCGCACATACGCCATGAGATCTTTGACTTCTTTGCGCTGATAAAATGAAAGGCCGCCAAAAATCCGATACGGAATGTTCCTTCGACGGAAAGCATCTTCAAAAGCGCGTGATTGCGCATTCGTGCGGTACAAAATGGCAAACTGATCATGCGGCATGTGCTCGCGCATATTCAATTCCCATATGGTCTGGGCTACATAATTGCCCTCATCGGCATCAGAAACACTTTTGTGGACCACAATGCGCTCGCCTTTTGGGTTTTCAGTCCAAACATTTTTCTCCAATTGATCTTGGTTGTGCTTGATGAGCGAATTTGCGGCCTCCACAATGCACTGACTGCTCCGGTAGTTTTGTTCCAATTTGAACAGCTTCGCGTCCGAATAATCTTTTTGGAAATTGAGAATGTTTCGAATATTGGCCCCGCGGAAGGCATAAATACTCTGTGCATCATCCCCCACCACACAAAGGTTCTCAAAGCGGGAGGCGAGGGCTTTGACAATCAGATATTGCGAGTGGTTCGTATCCTGGTACTCGTCCACCAAGATATACTTGAAGCGCTCTTGGTAGCGAGCGAGTGCCTCGGGAAACTTGATAAAGAGCTCATTCGTTTTGAGGAGCAAGTCATCAAAGTCCATGGCCCCAGCGCGGAAGCACTTTTCCATGTAGGCGGCGTACAGTTCCCCTAGTTTGGGCATCCGCGCCGAAGCATCCGCTTCCTGCAGGTCGGCGCGGCTTTGGTACGCTTTGGGGGTGATCAAATTGTTCTTGTAGGATGAGATTCGGCCAGCGACCCCCTTCACTTTATAAATATCCTTATCCAAATCCCTCTCCTTGATCAGCCCTGCAATCACTTTTTGTGCGTCTTCGCTGTCGTAGATGGTAAAATTGGAAGGGTAGCCCAGGCGATGGCCCTCAATCCGAAGGATGCGCGCGAAAACCGAGTGAAAGGTTCCCATCCATAAATTCTTGGCTTCTGTGCCGCCCAAAAGCGCCTCAATACGCCCCTTCATTTCTCGAGCCGCCTTGTTGGTGAAGGTGAGGGAGAGGATATTAAATGGATCGACGCCTTTCTCCATGAGGTAGGCAATTCGATACGTCAGTACCCGGGTCTTTCCTGACCCCGCACCAGCAATGACCATAACAGGACCCTCCGTCTGTTGGACAGCTTGCTGTTGGACCGAATTGAGGGCGGATAAATAACTGGACATGGAAGGGTTCCAAAGGTAGCGTTTGGCGATGCGATGAAAAAGTTTGAAAACTGCAATAAAATCAGAATGATTGGTAGGGAAAAAAGGTCTACATTTGCAGTCCCCTAAAAACTAGGGGGTGTATTTTATTGTAGCGACGACAACCAACACAATTAACAAGAATGCCTACCATTCAGCAGCTCGTCCGTAAGGGCCGAGTCAAATTAGAAAAGAAGAGCAAGTCAGCAGCGCTGGACTCTTGCCCTCAACGCCGCGGCGTGTGTACGCGGGTTTACACAACTACTCCTAAGAAGCCGAATTCCGCGATGCGTAAGGTTGCCCGTGTGCGCCTAACCAACGGGAATGAAGTCAACGCCTACATCGGCGGAGAAGGTCACAACCTTCAGGAACACTCCATCGTGCTTGTGCGCGGCGGCCGTGTGAAAGACTTGCCAGGTGTCCGTTACCACATCGTTCGTGGTGCCTTGGATACCGCCGGTGTGAATGGTCGCATGCAGCGCCGTTCGAAGTATGGTGCAAAACGACCCAAAGTCAAAAAATAATAGGAAACCATGAGAAAGACGCGTGCTAAGAAGCGCCCCCTATTACCGGATCC
>Ga0209652_1000087_pt1 | contig 72456 bp, 78 predicted proteins | sample SaaInl74LU_5_DNA_FD_184641 | JGI IMG/M metagenome (GOLD analysis project Ga0209652, IMG submission 184641) | Marine microbial communities from expanding oxygen minimum zones in the Saanich Inlet - ESP_74LU_5_DNA (SPAdes) (version 2) | ecosystem: Environmental > Aquatic > Marine > Intertidal zone...
CTGAATCCGAACACCCTTGGCACCAGCACGCTGTGCACCCTGGAGGCCCTTGCGCATCGCGCGCCGGAAGGCAACACGACCAGCAAGCTGCTCGGCAATTCCCTGGGCAACCAGCTGAGCTTCGCTCTCGGGGTTTTTGACCTCGAGGATGTTGAGCTGAATCTGCTTGCCGGTCATCTTCTCAAGGTCAGCGCGAATACGCTCGGCCTCGGCACCACGACGCCCAATCACAATTCCGGGACGGGCAGAGTGGATGTCCACGCGAACACGGTCACGGGTGCGCTCGATTTCGATGCGCGCGATACCGGCACGATCGAGTTCTTTCTTCAGGAACTCGCGGATGCGGATGTCCTCGGTCACGTAGTCGGCGTAGCGCTGACCCTTGGTGGTCGAGTCGGCAAACCACCGCGACACGTGGTCGGTGGTGATGCCCAGACGGAAACCGTAGGGATGTACTTTCTGACCCATTACTTGCCAGCCTTCTGTGTCTTGCGGCTCGGGTTCACCGAAGCCTCGTCGGGCGTAGCCAAAACCACCGTGATGTGGCTGGTGCGCTTGTTTATGCGGAAGGCGCGTCCTTGGGCACGGGGGCGGAAACGCTTGAGCGTAATTCCCTCATCCACGAAAGCGCGGGCAATGAAGAGATCCTGGTCGTCCAGGAAAACGCCATCTTTGTCCGCGGTCACGCGGGCGTTAGCCATGGCGGACGCCACAAGCTTGGCCACAGGCTCGCTAGCGGCCTGCGGGGCAAACTTCAGCACAGCAAGGGCCTCAGCAGCTTGCTTTCCGCGGATGACGTCGACAATGCGACGAGCTTTCTGGGGGGTGACGCGAATGTTGCGTACCTTGGCGATGGATTCAACCATGTCTGTTCCTCCTCGTCCCCGCGCTTAGCGGCGACGGCCTTTCCGGTCGTCCTTCTCGTGACCACGGAAGGTGCGGGTGGGGGCAAACTCTCCGAGCTTGTGACCCACCATCGTTTCCGAGACAAAAACGGGGATGTGCTTGCGGCCGTCGTGAACAGCAATGGTGTGACCGAGCATGGCGGGCACGATCATCGAGCGACGCGACCAGGTCTTGATGACGTTCTTAGTGTTGGCGGAATTCTGACGAACAACCTTCTGCAGGAGGTGCTCATCCACGAAGGGTCCCTTTTTCAGACTACGAGGCATGTCTTACTCTCCTACTAGCGCTTCTTGCCGACAGTGCGACGACGGACAATTTGTTTGTTGCTGGCTTTCTTAGCCGAGCGGGTACGACCCTCTGCCTGGCCCCACGGGCTGACAGGGTGACGTCCACCGGAAGTCTTACCTTCACCACCACCGTGGGGGTGATCCACCGGGTTCATCGCCACACCGCGAACGGTTGGGCGAACGCCCTTCCAGCGCATGCGGCCTGCTTTACCCCAGTTGATGTTGGCTTGTTCGGCGTTGCCGACCTCACCGATGGTGGCGCGGCAGCGAGCATCCACGTTGCGAATTTCTCCCGAAGGCAAACGCAGCTGGGCGTTGGGGCCATCCTTGGCGACCAAGCGGACAGCGGCACCAGCAGAACGGGCCATCTTTGCGCCACCGCCGGGGCGGAGCTCGATGGCGTGAACCACAGTTCCCACGGGGATGTTGCGCAGGGGCAGGTTGTTGCCAGGCTTGATGTCGGCGCTGGCACCCGATTCGATGATGTCGCCCTGACGGAGTTTGTTGGGAGCCAAGATGTAGCGCTTGGTGCCATCAACAAAGTGCAGCAGCGCAATGCGCGCGGTGCGGTTGGGGTCGTACTCGATGTGGGCAACCTTGGCGTTGACACCATCTTTGTCGTTACGACGGAAGTCGATCACGCGGTACTGGCGCTTGTGGCCTCCACCGATGTGACGGGTGGTGATGCGACCCTGGTTGTTGCGGCCACCCGTTTTGGGCAGCGGACGCAGCAGGGACTTCTCAGGGGTGCTCCGGGTGATTTCCTGGAAATCAGCAACCGAAGAGCCACGACGACCGGGGGTCGTCGGCTTGTATTTGCGAATAGCCATGTTCTACTTCCTACCTAGCCGACAGCCGTGAAGATGTCGATGGAACCGGAGGACAGGGTGACAATGGCACGCTTGGTGTCTTTGCGCTTTCCTGTTCCAAACTTGGTGCGACGGGTCTTGCCCATCTTGTTCAGAGTGTTGACGCCAGAAACCTTCACCTTGAAGATCTTTTCGATCGCCAGCTTGATTTCGGTCTTGGTGGCGCGAGGGTCAACCTCAAAGGTGTACTTGCCCTGGTCAATCAGCGTGTAGCTCTTCTCGCTCACGATGGGGCGGAAAACAACATCTCTGGGGTCTTTGTTCCAGGCAGCTTGGTGGATGGTCATTACTTGCCTTCCTTCGCGTCAGACTTGTCCGCGACGAACGCCTCGAAGGCTTCGGCGGTGAACACAATGTCATCGGAGTTCAACACGTCATACGCGTTGAGCTGGTCGGGGTGAACAGCGTGGACGCCCTGAAGGTTACGCACGCTCTTCTGGCCGTTGACATCGTCACGGCCGACAACCACCAACACGTTGAAACCAGGAGCCGTCTGGGCAATCAGCGCCGCCGCGATCTTCGTCGAGGGCGCGCTGTCGGTGCCGAGACCCTTCACCACGTGAATGCGGCCCGCGCGAGCACGGTCAGACAGGGCTGACAGCAGAGCTTTTGCGACCATCTTCTTCGGCGTGCGCTGCGAGTAGTCGCGGGGGATGGGGCCGTGAACGACGCCACCACCACGGTGCTGGGGGGCGCGAATCGAACCCTGACGGGCACGACCGGTCCCCTTCTGCTTGAACGGCTTGCGACCGGAACCGGACACTTCACCGCGGTGCTTGACCTTGTGCGTTCCCTGGCGAGCGGCAGCAAGTTGTGCAACGACAACCTGGTGCATCAGGGGAACGTTGGTGACAACGTCGAACATCTCTGCGGGCAGATCGACCGAGCCGGACTTCTTTCCGGTCTGGTCGAGAACGTCAATGGAGGTAGCCATGATTAGGACCCTTTCCGTGCGTTACGAACAAACACGAGACGACCCTTGGAACCGGGAACGGCTCCCTTGATCAGCAGCAAGCCACGGTCAGCATCAACGGCGTGGACGTGGAGGTTCATGACCGTCACGCGGTCACCACCCATACGTCCCGCCATACGCATTCCCTTGAAAACACGAGATGGCGTAGCAGAGGCACCAATGGAGCCTGGCTTACGGTGGTTGCGGTGCGCACCATGCGATGCGGAAACACCCTTGAAGTTGTGACGCTTCATGACACCGGCAAAACCTTTACCTTTGCTGGTGCCCACAACATCAACCAGCTGGCCGGCTTCGAAAACCTCAGCGGTGAGCTCTTGTCCCACGGTGTAGCTCGCCGAGTCGTTAGTACGAATCTCGGTGACGTGGCGGCGGGGGGTCACACCGGCCTTCTCGTAGTGGCCCTTCAAAGGTGCGGTCACCTTGCGGGGGTCAATCCCACCGGAGGCAATCTGAATGGCTTCATAGCCATCGTTGTCCTGGGTGCGGATCTGGGTCACCACGTTGGGGGCAACCTGGATAACGGTGACAGGAACCAAGATGTTGTTCTCGTCCCACACCTGGGTCATACCGAGCTTGGTGCCCAGGACTCCCCGCGTTGCAGTAACAGTAGACATATCGTTATTCCTTAAAGCTTGATTTCGATGTTGACGTCGGCAGGCAAGTCAAGACGCATCAAGGAATCCACAGCCTTGGGCGTGGGGTCAATGATGTCGATCAGACGCTTGTGGGTGCGCTTTTCGAAGTGCTCGCGAGAGTCTTTGTACTTGTGGGGCGAGCGAATCACAGCGATAACGTTTTTCTCCGTAGGGAGAGGAACGGGACCAACAACGGAGGCACCAGCTCGGGTGACCGTGTCAACAATCTTCTTGGCTGAAACGTCAAGACCTGCGTGGTCATACGACTTCAGTCGGATGCGGATTTTCTGTCCCGCCATGGTTATCTCTTTCTCTCACTCGCGCGCAGCTTCCGCTGGGCACTTCATAGGCGACCTGGTTCTCACCGGGCCGCACACACCACTGTTCTTCTGTCAACACACCTCGGCACGCCTCGGCACCAGCGCCTGGACGCCGCACCATCGGAATGTCGATGACGTTGTGTTCTGCTACCTGCGGCCTAGGGGAATTCGCGAGAGCGAACCTATGCACTACCTGGCAGTGAGCCGAACACAAGTGTTTGGCGTTTTGAACCTTGAAAACTATCCCACAGCCTGGCATTTCGCGCAACCCGGGCGTGTCGCGCCAAAAACCCCGGATCTACGGGGAAGCGAGGGACCAAACGAAAGAAGGCCCGGGGCGAACCCCGGGCCTTCTCACGTAGGAAACTACTTGATGATCTTGGTCACCGTTCCGGCGCCCACAGTACGACCACCTTCACGGATGGCGAAGCTGAGGCCCTCTTCCATGGCGATGGGCTGAATCAGCTCAACGGTCATGTCGGTGGTGTCCCCGGGCATCACCATTTCGGTGCCGTCAGGCAACGAAATAACACCGGTCACGTCAGTTGTACGGAAGTAGAACTGGGGACGGTAGTTGGTGTAGAACGGGTTGTGACGCCCGCCCTCATCCTTACCGAGGATGTAGGCAGTGCCTTCGAAGTTGGTGTGAGGAGTCACGGAACCGGGGGCAACAACCACCTGGCCACGCTCAACATCTTCACGCTTGGTACCGCGGAGCAAGAGACCACAGTTCTCGCCGGCCCATGCTTCGTCCAGCTGCTTGTGGAACATCTCGATACCGGTAACGGTGGTCTTCTGGGTGGGGCGAATACCGACGATCTCGACATCCGAGTTGATTCCCAGGGTTCCACGCTCGGCGCGGCCGGTAACAACCGTTCCACGACCGGTGATGGTGAAGACGTCCTCAACAGGCATCAAGAACGGCTTGTCCTTGTCGCGCACGGGGTCGGGAACGCTTTCGTCCACGGCTGCCATGAGCTCCATGATCTTGTCACCCCAAGCGGCGTCGCCCTCAAGAGCCTTCAGACCAGACACGCGGACAACAGGAGCGTTGTCGCCGTCGAAGCCCTGGCTGGAGAGCAGCTCGCGAACCTCGACCTCGACGAGCTCGAGGATTTCCTCGTCGTCGACCATGTCGGACTTGTTCAGCGCAACCAGCAGGTACGGCACGCCAACCTGCTTGGCGAGCAGAACGTGCTCACGGGTCTGCGCCATCGGGCCGTCAGTAGCGGCAACCACGAGGATTGCGCCATCCATCTGTGCGGCACCGGTGATCATGTTCTTGATGTAGTCGGCGTGGCCGGGAGCATCAACGTGTGCGTAGTGACGCTTCTCGGTCTCATACTCCACGTGGGAGATGTTGATGGTGATACCGCGCTGACGCTCTTCAGGCGCTGAGTCAATGGATGCGAAATCACGCAACACGTTGACGTCTGAAGGGTGACGCTCTGCGAGCACCTTGGAAATAGCAGCGGTAAGAGTGGTCTTGCCGTGGTCGACGTGACCGATCGTACCGATATTGACGTGCGGTTTGGTCCGCTCGAACTTGGCCTTAGCCACTATGGTCCTCCTCGGGACTGTTGGTCTAATCCTTGCGGGATTAGACACATGATTACTTGTCTTGTTGTAGGCCTTGCGAGCCTATTCTTTCGGGCTTAGTCGCCCTTGCCCTTCTGAATAATCTCGTCGGCCACAGCCTTCGGGACTTCAGCATACGTCTCGAACGTCATCGAATACACCGCGCGGCCCGAAGTCTTCGACCTCAGGTCACCCACGTATCCGAACATTTCCGAGAGTGGCACGAGGGCGCTCACGACTTTTACGCCGGTTGCGTCCTCCATGCTCTGAACCTGCCCACGCCGTGAGTTGAGGTCACCGATGACGTCTCCCATGTATTCCTCTGGGGTACGTACTTCGACAGCCATCAACGGCTCGAGCAGGACAGGTTGTGCTTTTCTCGCGGCCTCTTTAAAGACCATCGATCCAGCGATTTTGAACGCCATCTCCGAGGAGTCAACGTCGTGGTACTGCCCATCCAGGAGTGTCGCTTTGACACCCACGGTTGGGTAGCCCGCCAGAACGCCCACCTGCATGGCGTCCTGAATTCCTGCGTCGACCGAAGGAATGTATTCCCTGGGAATACGTCCACCGGTGACCTTGTTATCGAACTCGTACATCGTCTCGCCCGTGACCTCAAGAGGCTCGAGCATGATCTGGACCTTCGCGAACTGACCGCTACCACCGGTTTGCTTCTTGTGGGTGTAGTCAATCTTGTCGATGGTCTTACGAATGGTCTCGCGGTAGGCGACCTGGGGCTTACCCACGTTGGCCTCGACGTTGAATTCACGCTTCATCCGGTCAACAAGGATGTCAAGGTGAAGCTCACCCATGCCCTTGATGACGGTCTGGCCTGTTTCCACGTTCTGCTCGGTGCGGAACGTGGGGTCTTCTTCAGCAAGCTTCTGGATAGCCAGGGAGAGCTTCTCCTGGTCAGCCTTGGTCTTCGGCTCGATGGCCACCTCGATCACGGGCTCGGGGAAGGTCATGGATTCCAAGACCACCGGGCTGCCCGGGTCACACAGGGTGTCACCGGTCGTGGTGTCTTTGAGGCCAATAACGGCGTAAATGTGTCCTGCGGACACCTTTTCGACGGGATTCTCCTTGTTGGCGTGCATCTGGAAAATCTTCCCGATGCGCTCCTTCTTGTCTTTTGTGGAGTTCACAACCTGAGCCCCGGAGTCAATTCCCCCGGAGTACACGCGAATGTAGGTCAGGCGACCGAAGAACGGGTGAACCGCAACCTTGAACGCGAGAGCAGAGAAAGGCTCTCCCGACTCAGGCTTGCGCAGGACAACCTTCTCGGCGTCACGCACATCGTGACCTTCCACGGCGGGAACATCCAGTGGTGAAGGCAGGAAGTCAACAACCGCGTCCAGCATCGGCTGAACGCCACGGTTCTTGAAGGACGAGCCGCACAGCACGGGGTATGCGTCCCCGGCAATCGTGAGCGAACGGATACCGGCTTTGAGCTCGGGGATCGAGATCTCCTCACCCGCGAGGAACTTCTCCAGCAATTCGTCGCTCGACTCAGCAACAGCTTCCACCAGCGCCGCCCGGTACTCCTCGGCCTTAGCCTGGAGATCCTCGGGAATAGCTTTGGTCTCGTACTCCGCACCGAGGGACACATCACCCTTGGCGTCACCGGTCCACACCTTGGCGTTCATTTCGATCAGGTCGACAATTCCTACGAAGGAACTCTCAAACCCGATCGGCAGCTGAAGCACGAGCGGCTTTGCGCCCAGGCGCTTCACGATGGTGTCGACGGTGTAGTAAAAGTCCGCACCGAGCTTGTCCATCTTGTTGACGAAGCAAATACGGGGGACGTTGTACTTGTCCGCTTGACGCCACACAGTCTCGGACTGGGGCTCTACGCCCTCTTTGCCATCGAAGACGGCAACAGCACCATCGAGCACACGGAGGCTGCGCTCCACCTCCACGGTGAAGTCCACGTGTCCGGGGGTGTCGATGATGTTGATCTGGTGGTTGTCCCAGAAACAGGTCGTTGCAGCAGAGGTGATGGTGATGCCGCGCTCTTGCTCCTGCGCCATCCAGTCCATCGTGGCTGCGCCATCGTGGACCTCACCAATCTTGTGGGAAATACCCGTGTAAAACAGAATGCGCTCTGTTGTGGTGGTCTTTCCCGCATCGATGTGCGCCATGATGCCGATGTTGCGGACCTTGTTCAGGTCAGTTAGCACGTCCTGTGCCACAGTGTTCCTCCGAGTTTTGGGGGGTTAGGGGTTAGGGGTCTACCAGCGGTAGTGAGCGAAGGCCTTGTTGGCTTCGGCCATTTTGTGGGTGTCTTCGCGACGCTTCACCGCAGCACCGAGGCCGTTGGAGGCGTCCAAGATTTCGTTCGTCAAACGCTCGGTCATCGTCTTCTCGCGACGATCCTTGGCGTAGCTCGAGAGCCAGCGCAAAGCCAGAGTGTTCGCACGGTGAGGCTTGACCTCGACGGGCACCTGGTAGGTGGAACCACCCACGCGGCGTGAACGAACTTCCAAAGTGGGGCGCACGTTGTCCAACGCCTTCTTCAGGGTGACAACGGGGTCCTGGCCACTCTTGGTGTTCACACCTTCAAGTGCGCCGTAGACGATGCGCTCAGCGAGACCTTTTTTGCCGCCCACGAGGATCTTGTTGACCAGTTGGGATACGACGGGTGAGCCATATACCGGGTCAGCAACGACGGGGCGCTTAGGAGCGGGACCTTTACGTGGCATTACTTCTTCTCCATCTTTGCGCCGTAGAGGCTACGAGCCTGCTTGCGGTTCTTGACAGCCTGAGTGTCGAGAGCACCGCGGACAATTTTGTATCGCACACCGGGGAGGTCCTTCACACGACCACCGCGAACGAGCACCATCGAGTGCTCCTGCAGGTTGTGGCCTTCGCCGGGAATGTAGGCGGTAACTTCCGTACCGTTGGAAAGCTTCACACGAGCGACCTTCCGCAGAGCCGAGTTCGGCTTCTTGGGGGTCGTGGTGTACACACGCGTGCACACACCGCGCTGTTGGGGGTTGGCCTTCAGGGCAGGCGCCTTGGTCTTCGAAACCTTGGGCTTGCGTCCCTTACGGACCAACTGTTGAATCGTTGGCACAGTTCACTCCTTTTGGTGCTGCACGGTGACAGCTCATTGATGGTGGTTACTGGGTAGTGGTTGTTGCCCACCACCCAGCGACATCTTCACCAAGATGCGGCAGGCGACTGACACTTGGTATGCCGTGGGGGTTGGTGTTGCCGTGTTGCCACCGCAGCCACCTCTGGACCCAATGTTGTGGAGTTGATGACCCGTGTCAGTGTTTCCCGAAACCGGGCGCCAAAGACGGGCGTGCCATCGCGCACACAAGCTTCTAGAGTAATGGCGATTTCACGCCGGGTCAAATGATTTTTCCACTTCCTGCCACCCCTGCCACCACGAACGCCGCAGCCACCATGGGGGGCCCAAACGGGATGCCCTCCCGCGGCGTTACCGCTCGAGCCATCAGCAGCACACCAGCGGTGAGTCCCCCCAGGATGAAGGACACCACCACCTGGATGAGCGCGCCACCGGGCACGAGCGCAGCCGTGTAAAAACCCAAGCCCGCCTGAAGCTTCACGTCTCCCCATCCCAGTGGGCGCCCCGGCATGAGCGCACACAGCGCAAAGAACGCCACCGTCAGGGCAGCTTCCCCGAAAGCCTCAGAGATGCGGGCAGTGGGCAGGAAAACGGCCCCCCAGGACAGCACCATCGCAGCAAGAGGTGCTGTCAGCCGATCCGGCAATCGGTGAAACTCCTGATCAATCACCGCCAAACGCAACCCAAATCCCGCCACCACCACGTGCACCCCGGCGCTGGCAAAACTCTCCATCCCTCCAGGCTAGAAAGAGCGTGGAATCCCTGCCGGTGTTATCCCCAGAACGACGAAAGGGCCAGCAGTTGCTGACCCTTTCGCACGGAGTGGTTCTTATTCGGAGTCAGCGCTCTGTGTCGCCTGGTCCGGAGTTTGGAACGAGTCAAAGTCCACGAAGGACAAGTCGTCGTCGCCGGCAAAGTCAGCGTCGCTTGCGAAGAGACGCGCCGGGTAGTGCTCGGCACGAGCTTCTTCGGTGGGCTCCACAGTGACATTGCGGTAGTTGGCCAGACCCGTGCCAGCAGGGATGAGCTTTCCGATGATGACGTTCTCTTTGAGACCGACCAGCGGGTCGCGCTTTCCTTGCATGGCAGCTTCCGTGAGCACACGCGTGGTCTCCTGGAAGGAGGCAGCCGACAACCATGATTCGGTGGCCAGCGAAGCCTTGGTGATACCCATGACTTCTTGACGGGCCGAAGCGGTCTTGCGTCCTTCGCCCAGCGCTTCGCGGTTGAGCGAGTTGTAACGGGTGCGATCCACCAACTCACCAGGAAGCAAGGTGGTCTCCGCGTGGTCAACAACCGTGACCTTGCGCATCATCTGACGCACGATGACTTCAATGTGCTTGTCGTGGATTGGCACACCCTGTGAGCCATACACACCCTGGACACCGTCAACGAGGTGCTCCTGAACCGCGCGGACACCCTTGACGCGAAGAACTTCCTTCGGGTCAAGCGGGCCCTCGTGGTACTGCTGGCCCAGCTCAATGCTCTGACCATCTTCAATGAGCATGTTCATGCGCTTGGAGACGGTGTGCGGCACGGGCTCGTCGCCATTGTCCGGAGTGAGAGTCACCTTGTACTGGGTCTCTGTTTCCTCAATGGAGATGCGGCCGTTAGCTTCGGCGATGGGGCTGGAGCCCTTCGGGTTACGGGCTTCGAACAACTCGGTCACCCGGGGAAGACCCTGGGTGATGTCATCGGCCGAAGCGGAACCACCGGTGTGGAAGGTCCGCATGGTGAGCTGCGTTCCCGGCTCACCAATCGACTGGGCTGCGATAATTCCGACGGCTTCACCCAAGTCAACCGCGATACCCGAGGCCAGTGAACGTCCATAACAGGCGGCGCAGACACCGACCAGAGACTCACACACGAGGACCGAGCGCACGCTGATTTCGCGAACGCCACCGGCCACGAGCTTGTTGATCAGCACGTCACCCACATCGGAGCCAGCTTCTGCAACGACGGTGCCCTTTTCGGAGACGGCGTCAGCAGACAGGTTCCGCGCGTAGACCTCGTTTTCCACGTTGTCCGCGCGGACCCACTCGCCCTCAGCGTTCTTTGCGGCGATCGGGAAGGTGATGCCCTTGGTGGTGCCACAGTCGTCTTCACGAATGATGACATCCTGTGCCACGTCGACCAGTCGACGCGTCAGGTAGCCAGAGTCTGCGGTACGCAGTGCCGTGTCGGCCAAACCTTTACGCGCACCGTGGGTGGCGATGAAGTATTCGGCGACGGAGAGACCCTCGCGGTAGCTGGAGATGATCGGACGAGCAATAACTTCACCGCGCGGGTTGGAGACCAAACCACGCATACCGGCGATGTTTCCGACCTGGAGCCAGTTTCCTCGAGCACCGGAGGTCACCATGCGGTTGATGGTGTTGTCTTCGGGGAAGGCAGCACGCATTTCGTCGTTGACTTCCTTGGTCGCAGCACTCCAGATTTCCACCAGTTCGCGACGACGCTCAACATCGGAGATGAGGCCCTTCTCAAACTGACCCTGAACCTTTGCGGCCTGCTTCTCGTACTTGGCGATGATTTCTTTCTTGCCCTTCGGCGTCAGAACATCGCTCAGCGCCACGGTCACACCCGAGCGAGTAGCCCAGTAGAAACCGGCATCCTTGACGCGGTCAAGAGTCTCAGCGACGGCGACCTTCGGGTAGCGCTCGGCCAGATCGTTGACCAGCGAAGAAACCAGACCCTTGTCGGCGACAGCGGCCACCCAGGGGTAGTCCTCGGGCAGCAACTGGTTGAACAGCGCGCGGCCCAGCGTGGTTTCGTGGATTGCGGTGCTGCCCTGAACGAAGTCTTTGTCCGCGTCAGCGAGGTACAGGTGCTCAATGCGGATTTTCACCATCGCGTTCAGGCTCAGCGTGTGCTGGTCCATCGCCATGATGGCTTCGGAGACCGAACTGAAGGCACGGCCCTCTCCGACGGCACCTTCGGTGACCGTGGTGAGGTGGTGCAGACCGATAATCATGTCCTGGGTCGGAACAGTTACGGGGCGACCATCCGAAGGCTTCAGAATGTTGTTCGAGGCGAGCATGAGAATGCGAGCCTCGGCCTGGGCTTCCACCGACAGCGGAAGGTGAACAGCCATCTGGTCACCATCGAAGTCAGCGTTGAACGCGGCACACACGAGAGGGTGCAGCTGAATAGCTTTGCCCTCCACGAGCTGCGGCTCGAAGGCCTGGATACCCAAACGGTGCAGCGTTGGCGCACGGTTGAGCAAAACGGGCCGTTCGCGGATGATCTCTTCGAGCACATCCCAGACCTCGGGGCGTGAACGCTCGACCATGCGCTTGGCGTTCTTGATGTTGCTGGAGTGACCCAGGTCCATCAGGCGCTTGATGACGAAAGGCTTGAACAGCTCGAGCGCCATAATCTTGGGCAAACCACACTGGTGAAGCCTCAGCTGCGGTCCCACCACAATGACGGAACGACCGGAGTAGTCCACGCGCTTACCGAGAAGGTTCTGGCGGAATCGACCCTGCTTACCCTTCAGCATGTCCGAAAGGCTCTTCAAGGGGCGGTTACCGGTACCGGTAACGGGGCGACCACGGCGACCGTTGTCAAAGAGAGCGTCCACTGCTTCTTGCAGCATGCGCTTTTCGTTGTTGACGATGATTTCTGGCGCACCCAAGTCGAGCAGGCGACGCAGACGGTTGTTCCGGTTGATCACCCGTCGATACAGGTCATTCAGGTCGGACGTTGCGAACCGGCCACCATCCAGCTGGACCATGGGGCGAAGCTCCGGCGGAATCACCGGGACAGCCTCGAGCACCATCGAGGCCGGTGAGGCACCCGTCTGCAAGAAGGCGTTGACGACCTTGAGGCGCTTGATCGCACGGATCTTGCGCTGGCCTTTTCCGTTCGCGATTTCGTCGTGAAGCCTCTCAGCCTCACCGCTCAGGTCGAAGCTCTCCAGGCGCTGGCGAATGGCTTCAGCACCCATGTGGGCGGTGAAGAACATTCCGTAGCGGTCCTGGACGTCCTGGAAAACGGCGTCCTCGGCGCGCAGGTTGCCCACGCTGAGCGAGCGGAAATCATCCCACACGCGCTCCAAGTGCGCGATGTCGTCGTCGAAGTTCTTGCGAATCGCGGCGAGCTCTTTCTTTCCGGCGTCATCGGTCTTGCGCTTCTGATCAGCTTTAGCGTTGGACGCTTCCAGCTCGGCCAGGGCAGTCTCGAGTTCCTTCATGCGGTCGGCAAGAAGAGCGTCGCGCTCCTTTTCCAACTGCTTGATCTCCTGCTGGAGTTCTTTCTCAAGCTCCGGCATTTCGCGGTGGCGAGCTTCCTCGTCCACCGTGATGATCATGTACGCAGCAAAGTAGATGACCTTTTCGAGGTCTTTGGGAGCCATGTCCAGCAGGTAACCCAAGCGCGAAGGAACACCCTTGAAGTACCAAATGTGTGTGACGGGCGCGGCGAGCTCGATGTGGCCCATGCGCTCACGGCGCACCGAGGACTTGGTGACCTCGACGCCACAGCGCTCACAGACGATACCTTTGAAGCGAACGCGCTTGTACTTTCCACACGCACACTCCCAGTCGCGACTGGGTCCAAAGATCTGCTCCCCAAAAAGACCGTCTTTCTCGGGCTTCAGGGTGCGGTAGTTGATGGTTTCTGGCTTCTTGACTTCGCCGTACGACCAGCCGCGGATGTTGTCCGACGTGGCGAGGCCAATGCGGAGGGCGTCAAATGTTGTTGCTTCCAGCACGATGTGTCTCTCTCGTTAGTTTCTGTCGTCGAATTCTTAGATCTCGTCCACGGACGAAGACTCGAAGCGGGAGGAAATGTTGATTCCCAGCTCTTCCGCTGCGCGGTAGAGCTCGTCATCAGAATCCTTCAGCGAGACCACTTGGCCATCGGCTGACAGGACTTCGACGTTGAGACACAGAGACTGCATCTCTTTCATGAGCACCTTGAAGCTCTCGGGAATGCCGGGCTCCTGGATGTTTTCACCCTTGACGATCGATTCGTACACCTTCACGCGACCGAGAATGTCATCGGACTTGATGGTCAGCAGCTCCTGCAGGGCGTACGAGGCGCCGTACGCTTCCAGAGCCCACACTTCCATCTCACCAAAGCGCTGCCCACCGAACTGTGCTTTACCACCGAGAGGCTGCTGCGTGATCATCGAGTACGGCCCCGTTGAGCGAGCGTGGATCTTGTCATCGATGAGGTGGTGGAGCTTCAGGATGTACATGTAGCCCACGGAGATAGGTGCCGGGTAGGGCTCACCGGAACGGCCATCAAACAACTGGGCCTTTCCGGAGGAGCCGACCAAGCGGTTTCCATCGCGGTTCACCAGGGTGGAGTCCAACAGCCCAGCGATTTCTTCCTCGCTCGCCCCATCGAATACCGGGGTGGCAACCTTGGTGCCAGGCAGAGCCTCTTTGGCCTGTGCCGCCAGACGCTTCGCCCATGCTGGGTCACCGCTGACTTTCCAGCCCTGCTTGGCAGCCCACCCGAGGTGGATCTCCAAAACCTGGCCGAAGTTCATGCGTCCGGGGACACCCAGGGGGTTAAGGATGATGTCCACGGGGGTGCCATCTTCCAGGAAGGGCATGTCTTCAACAGGAAGGATCCTGGCGATAACACCCTCGTTTCCGTGGCGGCCCGCGAGCTTGTCACCCTCGGAGATCTTGCGCTTCTGAGCGATATACACGACTACGCGCTGGTTCACACCAGAGCCCAGTTCGTCGTCACCGTCGACAGCATCAAAGACCTTGACGCCGATGATGGTTCCCTGCTCACCGTGCGGGACCTTCAGAGAAGTGTCGCGAACCTCGCGACTCTTCTCGTTGAAGATGGCGCGCAACAGGCGCTCTTCCGCGCTGAGCTCGGTTTCACCCTTCGGTGTGACCTTGCCGACGAGGATGTCGCCGGGGCGAACCTCGGCACCAATGCGGATAATTCCGCGCTCATCCAGGTTGGCGAGCATTTCGGGACCGACGTTGGGAAGGTCACGAGTGATCTCCTCCTTACCGAGCTTCGTGTCCCGGGCGTCCACTTCATACTCTTCGATGTGAATCGACGAGAGAGTGTCGTCCTTGACGAGGTTCTGCGACAAAATGATCGCGTCCTCGAAGTTGTAGCCCTCCCACGACATGAAGGCCACGAGCAGGTTCTTACCGAGAGCCAACTCGCCATCTTCTGTGGCGGGGCCATCGGCGATAACGGATCCCTCCACAACCTTGTCTCCCACGTTCACGCGAACCTGGTGGTTGTAGTTGGTGCCCTGGTTAGAGCGGTCAAACTTCCGCAGGGTGTAGGTCTTGGTTCCGCCCTTGTCCTGCTTCACCACAGCGAAGTCAGCCGAGACCTCGGTGACAACACCGGGAGCCATAGCGGTGATGACGTCCCCGGCATCCACAGCCGCGAAGGACTCCATTCCGGTACCGACCAGCGGTGACTCGGAACGCAACAGCGGAACAGCTTGACGCTGCATGTTCGCACCCATGAGGGCGCGGTTTGCGTCATCGTGCTCGAGGAACGGAATCAGCGAAGTAGCCACCGACACCATCTGGCGCGGCGATACATCCACGTAGTCCACTGTTTCTGGAGCGACAAGTTCAACCTCGCCACCCTTCTTACGCACGAGGACCTTGTCGACAGCAAAGGTGCCATCAGAGTTCAGTGGTGTACCCGCCTGGGCGACGATGAACTCGTCTTCATCATTAGCGGTCAAGTAGTCAACAGCCTTGCCGACCTTGCCCTTGGTGACTCGACGGTAGGGGGTTTCGATGAACCCGAAGGCGTTGATTCGTGCAAACGACGCCAGCGAACCAATCAAACCAATGTTGGGGCCTTCCGGCGTTTCGATGGGGCACATGCGGCCATAGTGCGAGGGGTGCACGTCGCGCACCTCAACACCGGCACGCTCACGGCTGAGACCACCCGGTCCGAGCGCCGAGAGGCGACGCTTGTGGGTGAGGCCAGAGAGCGGGTTGTTCTGGTCCATGAACTGCGAGAGCTGGCTGGTGCCAAAGAACTCTTTGATTGCTGCCACGACGGGCCGGACGTTAATCAACGTCTGCGGGGTGATGGCTTCGATGTCCTGAGTGGTCATCCGCTCGCGGACAACACGCTCCATGCGCGAGAGACCGGTGCGAACCTGGTTTTGAATCAGCTCGCCCACGGCGCGAATACGACGGTTGCCGAAGTGGTCGATGTCATCCACGTCAATGCGAATGTCGACCTTCTTGCCCGCACGGGAGCCCTCAATGTGAGTGCGTCCATCGTGAAGGGCGACCAGGTACTTAATCGTGGCAACGATGTCGTCCACGGTGAGAACCGAATTCTTCAGCGGCTGCTCCAAGCCCAACTTGCGGTTGATCTTGTAGCGACCCACCTTGGCCAAGTCGTAGCGCTTGGGGTTGAAGTAGAAGTTATCCAGAAGCGTGCGGGCGGCCTCAGCGGCAACCTGCTCACCCGGACGCAGCTTGCGGTAGATGTCCTTGAGGGCCTCTTCCTTGGTGAGGATCGTGTCCTTCTCCAGGGCCTCAAGAATGCTGTTGTAGCCGGCAAAGTGCTTCGCAATGTCCTCGGAAGTCAGACCGAGGGCTTTCAGGAAGACGGTGACGGACTGCTTGCGCTTGCGGTCGATGCGCACACCGACCTGGTCACGCTTATCGACCTCGAACTCCAGCCAGGCACCGCGGCTAGGAATGACCCGAACAGAGTGGATTTCTTTGTCGCTGACTTTGTCGAGCGACGTGTCGAAATAGACCCCGGGGCTTCGCACCAACTGGGACACGACAACACGCTCGGTGCCGTTGATGATGAAGGTTCCCTTTTCGGTCATCAAGGGGAAATCCCCCATGAACACGGTCTGGGTCTTAATCTCACCGGTGAGGTGGTTCATGAACTCGGCCTCGACATACAACGGCGCCGCGTAGGTCTTGCCGCGTTCCTTGCACTCATCGAGGGAGTACTTTTCCTCTTCGAGGTAGGGGTTCTGGAACGAGAGCTGCATGGTCTCGCCCGAGTCTTCGATGGGAGAAATCTCCTCGAAGATCTCCGTGAGACCACTGCGCTCAGTTACCGGGGTGTCACCGGCAGCCTTTGTCGCTTTGACTCGCGCCTTCCAGGCGGGAGCGCCGACGAGCCACTCGAAGCTCTCGGTCTGCAGTGCGAGCAGATCCGGGACATCGACGGTGTCAGAAATTTTGGCAAACGTGAGTCGCTGTGCAACTCGGCCGTTCGTGGGACTTGTGGATGCGGGACGCGCAGCAGCCAAGAGCTATTACCTCCAGGGCTCACAGAAGAGCCTCGTTGTGGGTGACCAAACCGGATAGAAGCAACGCCTGAAACCCATCTCTGTGGGATCACCCCGCCGCTATTCTCGGGGGCCGCTTGTCCACCGCAATATGAAGACAAGAGAAGTCAGGGAAGCAACCTCTAACTATAGACAAGGATCCGCCCCCTTGTCTACCCCTGTTCCTGGGGAAAACTCTCCCCCGCGCGCACCAGCCTGACTACCCTGGTCGCATGGCCGATCTCCCGCGCAGCGAAGCACTCGCAAACTCGCTGCTGGTAACCCACGGACTGGCCGCACAGTGGAGGTTTGAGTGGGATCGAGCCACCACTCGGTTTGGACAATGTGACCACCGCACACAGCGCATTACGGTCTCCAAACACCTTGCTGCCACGGCCAGCGACCACGACTTTGAGCAAGTCGTGCTGCACGAAATTGCTCACGCTCTTGCTGGTTCGAAAGAGGGTCATGGCACCCGGTGGAAATCCCTCGCCCGAAACATTGGCTACACCGGCGGTCGCACGCACCACCAAGAGCCGGCAACAGACCGGGCAAAGTGGCGCGGTATTTGCCCCAACGGTCATGAAGTAATTCGGTTCAGGAAGCCTGCCAAGCCGACCTCGTGTTCACGGTGCAACCCCCGTTTTGACCGGCGCCACCTGATCGAATGGCACGTGAGAGATACCTACTCGACGACGACGTCTTTCCAGAAACAGACGTAGCCCGCAAAGTCGGTTCCAATTCTCTCCACGGCACCTGGCCGCAGATCGCGATAGGAAAAAGCGCGGTCCTGGTAGGGCTGGCCCTCCACGGTCACCGTGAAGTATGTGGCCTGGCCTTTCCACGGGCACAGATACTGCGTGGGGCTTTCCGCGAGGAACTCAAAGTTCACCGCGCTCTCGGGGAAGTACCAATTGCCTTCAATTTTGACGAGGTTGGACTCCGGCGCCTCGGCAATGAGTGTTCCGTTCAGGTGTGCTTTCATACCGTCACTCTAAAACCGCAAGCTGAGCAGAGGCCTGTTAGGGCATGCTGGTGCTGATGAAGATTTCCCTGACGACCCAGCTCGACGCCTCGCTTGAAGAAGTGTGGGCGGCCCTCCACGACCCCGGTGTTTTTCAGTCGGTGTCGGCGCCTTTTCTGCGTTTTCGCGCCGAGGCACAAGACGGTTTTCCCGAACGCTGGGAAAGCGGCGAAACCTATGTCGTTCGCGCATCCGCGCTCGGACTTCTCCCCCTGGGCACCCAAGAAATCAACCCGGTGACTAGCAGTGCAGGAATGCGCCGCCAGTTCCGGGACAACGGTCGAGGGCTCACCGGTTCGCTTGCTGCCGTGTCGTCGTTTCAGCACACGATGACCCTGGAGCCAAGCGGTGTCGGACCAACCACGCTGCACGACACCCTGGAGTTCTCCGCTGGCGCCTTGACACCTCTGATGTGGCTGGGTTTCCGACTCTTCTGGTCGTGGCGCCACGCCGCCATGCGCTCGCTCGCGTCGCAGTGGCGCTCCGGGGAAGCAACCCGGTGGGATTCCCGCTATGAGGGCTCGGCGATGTGGAGTGGCAAACCTAACGCTGCGCTCGAGAAAGCGGTCGAAGGCCTTACCCCTTCCCACGTCCTCGAGGTGGGCGCCGGCGAAGGAGCCGACGCGCTGTGGCTAGCCGAGCGGGGCTGGAACGTCACGGCCACGGACCTTTCACTCGTGGCGCTCACCCGCGGTGAAGCGGAGCGCCAAAGCCGCGTGACACGGGATCACCACCCCCGCATGATCCGATGGGTCACACTCGATGCCGTGCACGATTCCTTGCCCACCCCGCCCGAAAAGTTTGACCTGGTGGTTAACTTTTTTGGACACGGACCCCGTGAGATGCGTCAAGGGTTATGGTCAGCGATGGCAGCGGTTGTGGCCCCGGGCGGACGTCTGGTGATTGTGGGACATAGTCCGAGCGACCTCGCCGCAGGAGTTCAAAGGCCCCCGGAGGACATGATGTTTGATGCTGAGGAGCTCACTGATTTTTTTGCGCCTCTGTCTCCATCACTGACCGTGGAGCAGTGGCAGCGCCAACAAAACGGTCCGGGGGATCAACCTGTGACGGTGGCCGATGTCGTGGCCATCGTTCAGTTTTAGGGAAGCACACCCATGCTGGCAAGCGCCGCTCTTACGAGTGAGCCCCGCCCGCCTTCCATCTCCGCCAAGACATCGGGTTGACTGGCTTCTTCTGTGCTCATCCACGTCATCTCGAGGGCATCCTGACGAGGTTCACAGGTCCCCGTCACGGGAATCACAAACACGAGGGACACTGCGTGCTGTCGAGGGTCCTGATACTTCGGGCCGGGGAAGGGAAAATATTCCGCCACGTGCGCCGGGGTGGGGGAGGCGGGCAGCTGGGGGAATGCCATCGGCCCTAAATCTTTTTCGATATGACGAAAGAGTGCGTCTCTCACGGTCTCGCCAAACATGACGCGACCGGAGACCAGAGCTCGGGTCATCGCCCCCTCGTTGGATGCCCGCAACAAAAGTCCCACCTCGGTCACTTCTCCCAAGCCATCAAGACGCACGGGCAACGCCTCCACATAGAGCAGGGGCATGCGAGCGCGGAACTCGGCGAGTTCCTCCTCCGAGAGCCAGCCGGGGTTGGGATCAGGGGTTCGCGTGGAAGACATACCTACAGTTTTACTCCGGTTTGTCCCGTGACAACAGCCCCCCGGCACTGCGGAGTGCCTCGGTGAGGGCAACAGGGTCGACATGCCACTGGCTATGGGCGTTTTTTTCAATCAGCACCACGGGGATTTTGTCCGAGTAGAGCTCCCGCCAGTCTGGACGATCATCCACAGACGCTTTCGTTACCGACACGTTGGCAAACTGGGCAACCACCTCGTCCACCAGCGGTTCCGCTTGCTCACAGAGGTGGCAATTCTCGCGGCCCAACAGTGTGAGGGTTACCGAGGGCATGCCCTCAGCCTATGCTGATAGCGCGATGTCTCCTCCCAGCCAGAAGTCCGCGAAGCCTGATTCGCCCACCCTGGTGTTTGTGGATGTCGACAACACCTTGGTGAAGGGCGCGACCATATTTATGTTCGCGATCGAGGCCTGGAAATCTGGGTACATCAAATGGCGTCACGTCATTCCTGCGCTGTTTCAGCAGCGGACTTTTATCCGCAAGGGAGAAAGCCCCAAACGGGTGACTTCCACTCGCGAGCGCGCCCAAACACTGGTAGCCGGACACTCGGTTGCCGACTTTGACCGCATCGCGGAGGTTGCCTGGCGGCGCTCTATCGCCCCCAAAGTTTTCCCTGATGTTTTGGAGGCTCTCCAGGCGCACCAAAAGCAGGGCCACGAAGTGTGGTTGCTCACCGCCAGCCCGCAGGGTCTCGCGTCCGTGATGGCTGATGACCTCCAGCTTTCCGGCGCGTTTGGCACACAGCTGATGGAGAGCGATGGGAAATTTACCGGGGAAATTAACGGGGATCTTCTGCACGGACCACTGAAAGAGGAACGGGCGCAAGCATTCGCCGCCGAAGTGGGTGCTGACCTCAGCCAGTGCTACGCCTACTCGGATTCGGCGGCCGATATTCCCCTGTTGAGCTTGGTCGGTCACCCGGTGGCAGTGAACCCGGACGCGACACTGCTTGCTCACGCATCCCACGCAGGGTGGCCGGTTATGTGGCCCGAGGCCTCAGGACGATCGCAGTCGGGCAGAAACAAATAGGCAGAGAAAAGCGCTGGTCACGACGGGCGTGACCAGCGCGATTGCTCGACGAGCTACTTCTTGTTGCGACGCTGGTGGCGAGTCTTACGAAGCAACTTGCGGTGCTTCTTCTTCGCCATACGCTTGCGGCGCTTCTTGATAACAGAGCCCATTAAGTGTCCTTTTGAAACGGAAAGTGTGCTGTGCCCTTTCGGGCAACTTCCCTACTCTAGCGCAGAGCGCAACGCTCACTAGCTAGCGAGAAAATTGTCCCCTGCTGTGCTGCAGCCATTGTTGAAGGTCCCGAACCGTGCTTCCGACCGCGCGGCCGGCGAACGTCAGGTCCCTAAACGGCTCGCTCGTAGTGCTGTCAGGGCGGTGCCCAAGCGTGTGCAACCACTGCTCCAGGGCAGCAAGCGCCGAGGGTTCAAAACGGTAGTAGCGATGCTGACCCTCTTCACGAACCCCCACAACGCCACCTTCGCGCAAAACTTTCAGGTGCTTAGAAACGGTGGGCTGGGTAATGCCCAACGCCTCCACCAGTTCACCGACACTCATCTCTCCGCCGGCTCCTGCGCTGTGGAGAAGTCGAACAATATCCCGCCGTGTGGGGTCCGCCACCACATCAAAAACATCAGCCATAATCCTCTAGCGTACTTCGGCTCGGGGAGGAGTACCATGGCTGGCGGTTGTCCCCACGACAGTCAGGAAGCGAGCGGGCGAACGTGTCCTCGTGGCTTGGCAACATCGCGCGTCGCGCAAAACGCGCTCGGTCAAAAAGACTGGCGTGGTCTCGCACTCGCTCCCAGACAACTCTCCCGCCGGGAATCCGGGGTCTTGGTGCCCGTCTACAGATGCTCTTGGGGGGCCAAGCAGCCACCACCACCGTGGTCGTCTTTATTTTTCTGGTGGGGGTCACCACGGGGCTGTTGATGATGCCGTTCGCTGCGGCCAGTGGCGAGGCGACACCACTCGCTGATGCCCTCTTCACCGCGACATCAGCGATCTGCGTGACCGGTCTCACCACACTCGACATGGCCACCCACTGGTCACCGGCGGGACACCTGATTGTGTTTGTTGCCCTCCAGGTCGGTGGAATCGGAGTGATGACCCTGGCGACGCTACTCGCGGTGATCGCCTCCAAGCGTCTGGGCCTTTCCGTGCGCAAAATGATGGCCGGGGACGTTGACCCCTCACGGCTTCACGAAAAGGAGGGGTCGGGAAACCACGGCATGCGCTTGGGCGATGTGAAGGGTTTACTGAAAACCGTCTTCATCAGTGTGATCTTGATCGAACTCGCCCTCGCGGCGATCATTATCCCTCGCCTGATTGTGTGGGGTTTGGACCCGGTGACAGCACTGTGGCAGGGCGGCTACCTGGCTGTTTCTGCCTTCACCAACACCGGTTTTGTCCCCCTGGTCGACGGCTTGGCGCCGTTTGTGGCAGACCCCATCATGGTCTTCACCATCGGTTTTGGCGTTTTCTTGGGCAGCATCGGATTCCCGGTGATTTATGCCATCGCTCGAGCGGTGCGCACAGCTCGGCAACGCCGTCAACGTCGAACCTGGGATCACGCTCGCCTGGGCATGCACGCTCGCCTCACACTCTCCACCACCACGCTGCTGTTGGTCATTGGCGCCATCGCCATCGCTGCGCTGGAGTGGAGTAACGAAGACACCCTCGGCGACAAGAGCCCGGGCGTGAAGGGTATGACCGCTGTCTTCACCTCGATGATGGCGCGCTCCGGAGGTTTCTCCACCGTCGACACCGCGGAGTTCTCCGGAGCAACACTGTTGGTGCTGGACATGCTGATGTTTGTCGGTGGCGGATCAGCGTCAACCGCCGGCGGAATCAAAGTCACGACGCTGGCCATTTTGTTCCTGGCAGCGTTTGCCGAATCACGCGGCAATCAAGACATCGTTGTCTACGAGCGCCGGATTCCCTCCGACGTTGTCCGCCTGGCGGTGAGTGTTGTTCTGTGGGGGGCGAGCATTGTCGCCGTGTCCACCATCGCCCTCATGCGGGTCACGGACGGGCCGCTGGATCGGATTTTGTTTGACGTAATCTCCGCCTTTGCCACGTGTGGCCTCAGCGCTGGTTTCACCAGCGCTGAGCTACCCGACTCGGCGAAATATATTCTCTCGGCCACCATGCTGTTGGGCCGAGTTGGTACAGTGACGCTCGCGACCGCGTTGAGCGGAACCCACCGGCAGACCGTCTACCGCCGGGCAAAAGAAAGGCCAATCGTTGGTTGAGAAAATTCCCCATGATGCCCCCGTCCTCGTTATCGGGTTAGGGCGCTTTGGCGCGGCCACCGCTGGTGAGCTCGACAAACTTGGTCGCGATGTACTGGCCGTCGATGAAGATCCTGCCTTGGTGCAGAAGTGGTCGGATCGCGTTCGACACACCGCCGTCCTTGACGCGCGCAACATGAGCGCCCTCCAGCAGGTGGGGGCTGCAGACTTTCCTATTGCGGTTGTCGCCACCGGCTCCTCCATCGAAGCCAGTGTGCTGATCACCACCAACCTCGTTGATCTCAAGGTCCCCCAGATTTGGGCTAAGGCGATTAGCGAATCGCACGGAAAAATTCTGACCAGGATTGGTGCCCACCGCGTCATTTACCCCGAGCGGGAAGCTGGCGAACGAGTAGCTCACCTGGTCTCGGGGCGGATGATTGACTTCATTCGCTTCGATGACAACTTTGCGTTGGTGAAGATGTATCCGCCGAAGCCGATTCGAAATCTTTCCCTCGAAGATTCGAAGGTTCGGTCTAAGCACCACATCACGGTGGTGGGTGTTAAATCCCCCGGCAAGCCCTTTACCTATGCAACAGAGAAAACTGTCGTCACCAACCGCGACCTGATCATCGTTTCAGGAACCAACGAGGACATCGAGGCGTTCGCCGCACTCGACAAGTAACTACTCGCGGGACATTTCCTCAGCGCGGGCGATCGCCGCATCACTCGCTGCCGCGAAAATTGCTTCGAGATCTGCATCCTCGAACGCCTGGAGCGCGGCGGCCGTGCTCCCTCCCGGGCTGGTCACCTCAACGCGCAACTCCTCGGGGTTTTTATCCGACTTAGCGAGCACCGCTAACGCGCCGCTAAAAGTGCCCTCCACCATGACCCGCGCTTGATGCGCGGTGAAACCCTTCTGGCGAGCAACCTCCATGAAGTGCTCGATGAAGAGGTAAACATACGCAGGCCCGGACCCCGAGATCGAGCTCAAGGCGTTTATTTGGTCTTCCTTCACAACCAACACCTCGCCCACCGTTGAAAACAGTCCCTCGACCATGGCCGCCTGGGTATCCGATGTCCTCGAACCACGGGCTAATCCCGTCACACCCCGGCCTACTTGAGTAGGGGTGTTGGGCATCGCTCGCACGAGCGCACCTGGCCAGATTTCCCCCATCGAAGCGAGCGTGATCCCAGCGGCCACGCTCACCACAGTCGCCTCCGGGCGGGCGTGCTCGACCAGATCGGCCAGCACCTCCAGGATTTGGTAGGGCTTTACCCCAAGGACAATGATCTCGGCGTCAGCGACCGCGTGTCGATTAGCGTCCGGGTCCTGCTCGAGTGAGACCGCGCTCACTCCCCGCTGGACGAGAACCTCAGCGGAAGCGGCCCCGCGAGTCGTCGCTCGAAGCCCGGCGACCTTCACACCCGGGCGCAACAGGCCCTGAAGGATGGCACCGGACATATTTCCCGTGCCGACCAGAGCAATCGGAGGAAGTGTCGTGGTCATAGTGCCCAGTGTAGATTGGCAGACACAATGTCGCGCCGATGCGTCTGAAGGGAGTTCTTGTGGCTGAAAAAAAATCCCCCAGTCTCCCGGAGCGCTCGCTCATTTTGGATGCACTCATCGACAGCGCAGATGTTGAATCCGTCCTCCGCCTGTGCGTGACCAGCGAACCGGATGGCCAGTGGGTCATCGCCACCACCGTCCAGCTGGTCGACTCGCTGCCGGTCTATGCCTTGAGCAGCGCACTGGGCGATGCCAAACGCCGCATTCGGGAGATTGTCGGAGACACGGCCGACATTTATGTTGAGCCAGAGCTCGTGCGCGACCCCGCTCGCGAGGATCCGGCAACGGACGTTATCGTCATTAAGGCATCCGACTAGGACGGCCGTCATGGAACTTGCCCGCGATATCGCCCTCATCTTCCACTTTCTCGGATTGGCCATGATTCTTGGCCCCTTCTTCATTCAGATGCGCGCACACACGAACTATGCCCTCGGGTGGGTACTCATCGGCGCCACCGTTCAACTCCTCACCGGGGTTGCCCTCACGGGGCTTGCCGAAATGCGCCTCGCGGACGACGATATGTCCCTCAACTACGCAAAAATTTTCGTGAAGCTCGGGCTCTCCGTGGTGATTTTCGTGGTTGCTCTTATCGCGCGCCGCCGCCAGCGTGCGATGTCGCCCACGGGGAACCAAAGGGCACTGCTGCCGCTACTCCACACAGCCGGCGCGCTGGCTTTAGCCAACGTAGTGATGGCCGTGGTGTGGCCGGGGCTGGTGTCCTAGGCCTACTTCTGGGCGAAAAAGTCGCGGAGTAACCGGGCGCATTCTTTTTCCCGGACCCCTCCCCGAACCTCGTCGACGCGGTGGGGAAGACTCCGATCACGCACCAGATCGTGCTTGCTGCCGGCGGCCCCCGCTTTGTCATCCCAAGCGCCGAAGACCAGAGTGGTGATTCGCGCCTGAGTGATCGCCCCCGCACACATCACACAGGGCTCCAACGTCACCATCAGGGTGTGGCCGTGGAGGTTGGAAAGTCCCAAGGCTTTGCCCGCGGCCCGGAGCGCCAGCACCTCGGCATGCGCGGTCGGGTCGCTATCGCGCTCTTTGGTGTTTGTGGCCCGGGCGATGACATACCCATCGGGGTCAATCACGGCAGCAGCCACTGGCACGTCACCGGTTAACAGGGCCTTTTCGGCAAACACAATGAGGTCATCCATCGCCTCGAGATCACCGCGCATCGCTCAACACTAGCTCGGCTAGTGTTGAGCGATGCAGGTTCATGTCGCCGATCATCCGCTTATTTCCCACAAACTCAGCCTGCTGAGGGATCAATCGACATCCTCGCCCCAATTTCGCGCGCTGACCTCGGAACTCGTGGCTCTACTGGCCTATGAGGCCACACGAAACATCCGCGTCCAACCCCACGAAATCACCACTCCGGTCAGCACCATGATGGGGACCAGGCTGGCGGAGCCGCGTCCTGTCGTCGTACCCATCCTGCGAGCCGGGCTCGGAATGCTGGAGGGGATGGTGCAGCTGCTTCCCAGTGCCGAGGTCGGGTTCTTGGGAATGGTGCGTAACGAAGAGACGTTGGAGCCGAGCGTTTATGCCGAGCGGTTGCCCGAGAACTTAGCGAATCGCCAGTGCTTCATTCTTGACCCCATGCTGGCGACCGGCGGGTCACTGCTGCAGGCGATTGACTTCATCTTTGCCAAGGGTGCGACAGATGTCACGGCTGTCTGCATCCTGGGGGCACCCGAAGGTCTCGCCGCGATCGAAAAAGCCACCGCTGGCCGGGACTTGACCATCGTGCTCGGCGCTCTCGACGAGAAGCTCAATGAGCAGGGGTTCATTGTTCCGGGCCTTGGCGACGCGGGTGACCGCCTTTACGGGACGGTCGGCTAGAAATACCGCTTGACCCCTCCTCGCGCCAGTCGCAATAATGGGAACATGTCGAACACCAGGATGCTGACCGTCGTCGGTTCGCTCTGGTGTTGTCGCGCTCGAATGTGTAACTAACACCTCACCTTCTTGTTTTGGGCTTGCTGCCCCCGACCGAATCGACACTCATGAACCCCTCCTCTCCCCGCGAGCCTCGTGGCTTCGCCCTTTATGTCGGCATCAGTGAAAAGGATGCCCTAGCGGCAGGCCACAGCCTGCACAAGATCGTGTCCGAGCTCAAAAAATCCGTGGACAGCTATGTTCCCGGCTCCCAAACCCACGCCTCCATCGCCCTAGCGCCCGCGGGCGCCGGGGGTAGCGACCTCGACATCGTCCGAATGGCTCTCCACGACCCCGCGGCGCTCGCCAAGTTGGCCCCCGCGAAGGTGTCGGAACCCTCCGGGGTGGTGATCGATATTTCCCGTAAACGGGTGGTGTTGCACGGCAGCACTTCTCCCCTCACCTTCAAGGAGTTTGAGATGCTTCAATTCCTTGTTCTGCGGGAGGGCCAGACGGTGAATCGCGAGACCATCATCGAGGCTTTGTGGGAGCAGGGCGACGAGGAAATGCCCAGCGCTCGGACCATTGACGTTCACGTCCGTCGCCTGCGCGCAAAACTAGGGGAGTTTGAGGATATTGTGCGCACGGTTCGGGGCGTGGGATATCGCTTCGACCGCCATGCCGATGTCGTCATCGAGTATGGCGTCGCACCTTCTCCCGACATGATCTAGACGCTCTCGACGCCGTTACCATTTCGTTATATACTTATCTCATCGTCGGTTGTGCTGTGACAAAAGGCGATCATGTGATTGCAGTAACACTCTTGGTAGCGACAAGTAGGGCCGGTTTCTTGCCTCAGGAACCGGCCCTACTTGCGTCTACGGTCGGCCTTCAGCCATAACGCTTAGGGTGAAGAAATGACTTCAGCACCGGCCATTGTGTGGCTACGCAATGACCTTCGCTTGGGTGATAACCCGGCGCTACACGCGGCGACCGAGCTGGGTGGCCCCCTCATCATTGTTTACATCCACGATGAGGTGTCAGCAGGAATCCGGCCACTGGGTTCTGCCTCACACTGGTGGCTACACCATTCACTGCAAGCGCTGGCGGGGCAGATTGACCAACTCGGCGGCACACTCATCCTCCGTCAGGGCGAGGCTACGCCCATCATTCAGGAGCTCGCCGCAACCCACGGCGCCCAGGCGGTGTTCTGGAATCGTCGATACGGGAAAGCCCGCGACAACGATGCAGCGCTTAAAGAGGAGCTTCGCGAGCGCGGCATCACGTGTGAAAGCTTCGCCGGCAATCTTCTTTTCGAGCCCTGGACGATCAAGAACGGGGAAGGAAACCCCTTCCGTGTCTTCACACCTTTCTGGAAGGCGTGCTTGGCTTCCGCGCCACCGCGTTTCCCTCTGCCCGCACCCGTGTCGCTTACTTCGGTTCCCGGGGTCGGGGGCGACGACCTGAGCTCGTGGAACCTCCTCCCCACCCACCCCGACTGGTCGGGAGGCCTCCAAGCACAGTGGACTCCGGGGGAAGCTGGCGCCCACACACGGTTTGAGGATTTCATCGAGTCCACGCTGAATGGTTACCATCGGCGCGATGAACCGGGTATCGACGCAACGTCCAAGCTCAGCCCTCACCTGCGATTCGGGGAAATCAGTCCTCACACGATTTGGCATCGACTTCAGGACAACCTCCCCCATGTCTCGTCGGAGAACACTGCGAAGTTCCTCTCCGAGGTCGGCTGGCGTGAGTTCTCCTACAACATCTTGTTTCACCACACCGAACTCGCCGAGAAGAACTTCCGGCCGGAGTTTGATCACTTCCCCTGGGGCGAGCCCGACCAGAAGGCTGTCGCCGCCTGGCAGAAAGGTCTGACCGGGGTTCCTCTGGTTGATGCCGGCATGCGGGAGCTCTGGGAAACCGGCTACATGCACAACCGAGTGCGGATGGTAGCGGCGTCCTTCTTGATCAAAAACCTCTTCGTGCACTGGCGCGTAGGAGAAGCGTGGTTCTGGGACACTCTCGTCGACGCTGATGAAGCCAACAACCCCGCGAGCTGGCAGTGGGTTGCGGGAAGCGGGGCTGACGCGGCCCCCTACTTCCGGGTTTTCAACCCGCTCCTTCAGGCGGATAAATTTGATCCCAACCGCGCATACATTTCCCGGTGGCTTCCAGAATCAGAGGACTACCCCAGCGAGCCCATTGTCGACATGAAAGCCAGTCGCGAGCGAGCACTCTCAGCGTTCTCCGCCCTCAAGGCCGCCCGCCAAGCCGGCTAACCGCATCCGCCGCAAGGTGTGCCGCCGAGGTTGCCGACTCGGCAAGGGAAGTACCTTGTGCCAACCCCGCGAGCACGCCCGCGTTGAAGGCATCACCGGCACCAGTGGGGTCGACCTCCCGTTGCGCGGGGACTGACGGTATGTGATGCGTGTTCTCACCCTCCTTGAGCAGCGAACCCTTCTCACCGGTCGTGACAATCACACGAGGGAAAAGCTCACCTAAGCGCTCGAGTGCTGTGTGCGTGTCACGGGAGTCAGCTAAAACCTGCGCTTCTTCCTCGTTGCACCGGAAAACGCTGGCTCCCTTCACCCAACGCACGAATCGCTGCGGACCCACGTCTAATAAGAATCCTGCCGATGACGCATCAACCATGACCCCCAGGCCGTGGGACCTGGCCCGCTCCATCAGTGTGCTCAACATTTCGGGGTTGTGGTGGTGGAAGAAGCTGTAGCCGGTGAGATGAAGCCATGAGGCCGCCGACAACACAGCATCAGAAATCTCGGTCGGATCGAGTGCCACGTTTGCGCCCCGGTCGCTCAACATCGACCGGTCATCACCCTGGACAATACTGACCAAAGATCCCGTTTCGAGCTCTTCGTCGCCAGCCAGATGGGGCGTCACCCCCGCGTCAAAAAAGTCGTCTGAGCAGCGGAGCACGTCGCGGATCCCCACCCGGGCAAAAAAATCAACCGAGCAACCCTGGTCGGCAAGCCAGACCGCTGTGTTCGCAGCTGAACCGCCCAGGGTGCGTGTGATCCGTGCCGGGGTATCCGTATTCGAGCGCACCGGCTGGTCGACCACGGCGATGACATCGTCGACGACATCGCCGGCGACAACAATGCGCGCCGGGGTCATGGCCGGCGCTGCGCCCAAGCGATGGCGATCTGGGTGGCGAGGGCGACGTTGTTGGTAACCAAATCAAGATTCACCCGCAGGCTTTCTCCGCCAGAGGCCTCCACCACCGCCGACAGCAAAAACGGGGTGACCTCGTTACCGCGGATTCCTTGACGGTCAGCCTCCTCAAGCGCCTGCACCAAAATCTGGTCGTGCCGACGGGGGTCCCACTGGGCATCGGCAGGGACCGGATTAGCCACAACGATCCCTCCGCGCTGGGAAAGCTCATCGCGAGCCGCCATCACGGCAGCAATCTCAGAGGGCTCCTCCACCCGCCATTCCAGCGGGTAAGCACTTTCGCGCAGCCAAAACGCCGGGAACACTGACGTTCGGTAGCCCAACACTGCAACGCTCGAGGTTTCCATCCGCTCCAGTGTTGCTCCAATGTCGAGGATCGACTTCACCCCGGCGGACACCACGGTGATGGGGGTTTGAGCAAGAATGGGGATGTCCGCCGACTCATCAAAATCTTCACTGGCTCCGCGGTGAACACCACCCAAGCCGCCCGTTGCAAAGACCCTGATTCCCGCCAGGTTCGCAAGATAAGCGGTGGATGCCACTGTGGTGGCCCCCGATACTCCCAGTCCCATGACGACCGGCAGGTCTCGAACACTCGCTTTGGCGACATCCTCATTAGCGATGCGCTCGAGCTGGTGGGACTCTAGCCCCACAGTGGGAACACCATCAATCACCGCAACGGTGGCGGGGGTAGCCCCCGCTTCCCGCACCTGGTTCTCCCAGGCTCTTGCGGAGTCAAGGTTTTGCCCTCGCGGAAGGCCGTGAGAAATGATGGTGGACTCCAGCGCAACGACGGGTTTTTTGGCCTCGAGAGCGTCACGTACTTCGGGGGATAGGGCAAGATTTTTCACTCCCCCAGCGTAGAGGTAGAGCTACTCTTGCTCTGTGCCCACATACCCCAGGGGGTATAGTGGAATCATGTCTGCCACCGAAACCCAGCAGCCCTCCTTCGGAGGGAAGGTCGAGGGCATCGACATTCCCGTATTCAACGAGCGGGCCGTTCGCGCAGCCGCCGGCATTCTCTTTGTCGTGGGCTTTAGCGCCGCGGCCACAGCGTTTTTCACGGGGGATATGCAGCCATTGCGTGGGTTCGGAATTTTGTTTTTGATCGACATGGGGATTCGCCTCACCTTGAACCACCGGTTCGCACCGAGCATGGCTCTAGGCTCGCTTATTGTTCGACGTCAACGCCCCGAGTGGGTAGGGGCCGCACAGAAACGCTTGGCCTGGGGAATCGGCTTCGGAATGGCTTTCGTCGGGTGTCTGGGGCTCGGTTTTTTTGGGTTACCCAACGCGCTGATGCTCTCGTTCTGCGCTGTCTGTCTGGTGTTTCTCTATCTCGAGACATCGTTCGGCATTTGTGTGGGGTGTGAGCTCTACAAGGTGTTTGCCAAAACCCCACCCGAGCTCTGCCCGGGAGACTCCTGCGCCTACGAGCCGCCTTCCCGGCGCTCGCTTTTTTCCCGCAGCTAAAGCTTGCTGCGGATCTCCCAGAGATCCACAAAAAACGGGTTGAAGAGCGTGGAGGCCAGATAGCCCACGCCCGAGGAACCACCAGACCCCATCTTTTTTCCCAGGGTTCGCTCGACCATTTTCACGTGTCGATAACGCCACTCCCCCAAACCCTCATCGAGGTCCACCAGCGCTTCACACACCATCGCGGACTCAGGATCGGTGTGGTGAAGATCCACCAAGACGTCCTGCACGTCCTCGCGCGGCTCCCACGGTTTTGACACATCAGTGTCGATGACATCACCAGGCATCGTGTGCCCTCGCGCGTGGCAATACCGCAGGGCAGAGTGCCACACGCTGGCCCTGGCCATAGCTGCCTCCACACGGAGCCTGGCGGGAGACCCCGGTACCAAGTGCTCCGCCATCCTCATCCCCGAGCCCTCCTTGGCTTTTTCGCCCGCGTGGTCTCGACGACCGAGGACGGCTTCAAGCTCCCGAAACTGGGCGGATTGAAAACCACTCGCCGAAGAAAGCCTCGATCTAAACGACGCAAACTGCAGGGGTGTCATTGTTTCCAACACATCGATTTGTGCGACGCACGTTTTCATAATCGTGCGCACACGCGAGAGCAGCGCCAAACTGCGGTGAGTGTCCCCGCGCTCCAGTGCCGGCTGCAGGGCTTCGAGCTCGTGCAACATCTGTTGGAACCACAATTCATACACCTGGTGAATGGTGATGAACAGCAGCTCATCGTGTTCAGGCCCCTCGGAGAGAGGCTGTTGGAGATCCAACAGCTCATCCACTTTGAGGTAGCTGGTGTACGTGACGGCCTTCTCGTGTGAACTCATGTGACCCTGCTTGTTGATGGTGCTGCGTTTCGGTAGTCGCCGGATGCGAGAAGCCCTCGCAGCCGATCGAACCCCTCCCATACCTCGGTATACGAGGTGGGGAGAGGGGAAATGGCGAGGCGAATTGTGTTGGGCTCGCGGTAGTCCGGAACCACATTGACCAGTTCCCGGAGCCCGTGCGCAATGGCCGCCGCTTCTGGGTGGGAAATGATGATGTGGCCGCCTCGATGCTGCGGCTGGCGTGGCGTGTGCAACGTGACCCCAAACGGGGTCAGCCACGCATCCACGAGAGCAATCATGAGCTCTGTTCCCACCGCCGCTTTGTGCTCGATGGCCCTCATGCCCGCTTCTTCGATCATTGCGTAGCTGGCCTCAACGCCGCGAATGCCGATGATGGATGGGCTGGCAATCTGGAAGGCCCGCATATCGGCGGCTTTCTCAAACCACGGCCCCATCGCAAACTGGTCTCTCTGGGCAAACCACCCCTGGATGGGAACATCCAGTTCTTTTTGAAGCTCCCGCCGAACAAACAACCACGCGGGTGAACCGGGGCCTGAGTTGCCGTACTTATACGTGCAGCCCACCGCAAGATCTATTCCGTTGTCGTCAAAGTCAAGCGCTATGGCTCCGCCCGCGTGGGAACAATCCCACAGCATGAGGGCGCCTGCAGCTTTCACCGCGGCACTGATGTCCGCGAGCTCAGACCGCGCACCTGAGCGATAGTTGAGCGCTTGGAGCGTCACTAACGCCACATCGTCGGTGAGGTAGGGCTGGAGTGCTGCTGCTGTGAGACGCTCGTGCTCAACGTCCACCGGCACAGCCCCTGGCCCACCGGTGCCATCGTTATCCAAGGTGATCAGGGTGAGCCCCATCTGGTCGCAAATTCCCTGGATGATGTATCGGTCGGTGGGGAAGTTCGCGGAATCGATGATGACGGTCGTGCGACCCGGGCGAGCGCGAAGTGCGGCGACCGCGAGCTGGTAAAAGTTGACCGAGGTCGTGTCACACACCAGTGTCTGACCCGCTCCCGTGCCAAGAGTTGCCCTAGCCAAGAGGTCACCCGCGCTCTGAGCCTGGTCAATCCACTGCGACCAGCCCCCGACCAGTTGCTTGCCCCACTCTTCCGTGAGGAAGTGGTTGACAGAGTCAATGGTGGCTAAGGGCAGTTTGCCGAGCGAATTCCCGTCGAGATAGCACTGGTCAGCATCAGCATGGTGGAAGCGCGAACGAAAAGGTGCCAAAGGGTCGTTGCGGTCGAGCTCTTCTGCGGTCGAGCGGAGCGTGGGGTCTCCGGGGAAGACTGGCGTGTTCATCGGCCTAGCTTAGGCGCTAGCCGAAACGCCCCGTGACGTAATCGAGAGTCTTTTCGTTACTGGGGCTCGAGAAAATTTTGGCCGTCTCATCGTGCTCTACCAGCACGCCCACTCGGCTTCCCGCCTCATCGTCGCTCGCCACGGTGAAGAACGCTGTCCGATCCGCCACACGCGCCGCCTGCTGCATGTTGTGGGTCACGATCACAATCGTGTACTCCGACTTCAGCTCGTTCATCAAGTCTTCAATTTTGAACGTGGACACCGGGTCCAGTGCGGAGCAGGGTTCGTCCATCAGGATCACTTCAGGCTTCACCGCGATGGCCCGCGCGATACACAGACGCTGCTGCTGACCGCCGGACATCCCAAACGCGTTGTCCTTGAGGCGGTCCTTCACTTCATCCCAGAGGGCCGCTCCGCGCAGTGCCTCTTCGACCGTGTCATCCATATTGCCCTTGAAGCCGAGGGTCTTCGGGCCAAACGCGATGTTGTCGTAGATGGACTTGGGGAAAGGGTTGGGCTTTTGAAACACCATGCCGATGAGCTTGCGGACCTGGACCGGGTCAACATCCGGCCCGTACATGTCTTGTCCGTGGTAGGTGACCTTGCCGGTTACCTTTGCTCCGGGAATCAGATCATTCATCCGGTTGAGGCTTCTCAAGATCGTCGACTTACCGCAACCAGAGGGGCCGATGAGTGCCGTAATCTCATTGCGGTAGATCGGCAGGTTCACGTTTTGGACCGCCAAGCTCTTCCCGTAATAGACGGAGACGTCGTTGAGGTTGAACACTTCGGTTGGCATCTTCTTTTCCCCTGATGTTGTGTCGATCATCTGACTATTACCAGCTCTTTTCGTATCGTGCGCGAAGCCAAATGGCAAAGGAGTTGATGACAATCAACACCGCCAGCATGAGGAGAACCCCTGCGGCTGCCAAAATTTGGAACTCTTCCTGAGGGCGCCCCGCGTAGTTATAAATCAGCACGGGAAGCGCGGAGAACCCGCCCTCAAAAAAGCTCGGGGCAAAGGTCACAAAGGTCAGTGCACCCACCAGCAGGAGAGGTGCTGCTTCTCCAATGGCGCGTGACACCGCGAGGATGACACCGGTAAGCATTCCCGGTGCGGCTGCTGGCAAAACCTGCAGCCACACGGATTGCCACCGCGTTGCCCCCAGTGCTAGCGAACCCTCCAAGATGGAAGGTGGCACAGCCTTAATCGCTTCACGAGAAGCCAAAATCACCGTCGGTAGGACCAAGAGAGCCACGGTGGCGGAGCCGGAGGCGGCCACCAAACCCCAACTAAAGGGACCCCGGACAAAGAAGGCCAGCCCAAGAATCCCAAACACAATGGAGGGCACACCCGCCAGGTTCTGAATGTTGAGCTCAATTGCGCGGTTCCACCATTTGGTCTTATCGGCAAACTGCTCAAGGTAGAGAGCCGCCCCCACCCCGAGGGGAATGATGAGCACGATAACCCCGCCAATAATCTGCAGAGTTCCCAAGATCGCGACGCTGTAACCGGCAGTGGCTCTTTTCACCGTGGAGGGCCCATTGAAGATCAAGTCCGCGTCCAGACGGGTGCGGCCCTCAAAAAATGCCCACGCCAGAACAGCAACGATGGCAGAAATCGCAACCACAAGAGCGAGCAGCATCAACGCTAAGAACAGAATGCTCGCTGTCCTGCCTTTGGTGTCTTTCGACTTGAAGTGGTTCTGGACCGCTAAACCGGCGCCCGCCACCGCGAGACCCGAGCGACCTTTGAGTCGAGAGGAATCACTCATCACTCGTACACCTCCCTAAATCGCTTGACGAACCGAATAGCGAGCATGTTCATCCCCAAAGTAATCACAAAAAGAAGTGCCCCGACGGCGAAGATGGTGTCGTAGACGACCGAACCCACCGCGATTTCCCCCGTCGCGCGGCTAGCGATGTAGGCCGTCATGGTCTGAATGCCCTCAAAGGGGTTGAAATTCAGGGAGGGAGAACCCGCTCCGGCCACCAGAAGCACGATCATTGTTTCCCCCACTGCGCGAGATGCGCCCAGGACAAAGGCCGCGATGATTCCCGAGAACGCTGCAGGGACGACAACTCTCAGGGCCACTCGCATCTTGCCCGCGCCCAAAGCGTAGGCTCCCTCTCGCAAAGAGCGTGGAACCGAACGCATGGCGTCATCGGAGACGGAAGCGATGAGCGGAACGATAATCAGCCCTACCGCGATGCCCGCAACACCCGTAGAGAAAAGGCCGCCCCAGGGCAACCACGGGGTGAGGTACTCCAGGAATGGGCGCAGCCAGAAGAAAGCGAAGAGGCCGGTTGCGACAGTGGGGATCCCTTCAAGAATCTCCAGGACCGGCTTGATGGTCTTGCGCACGGCGTTAGGCGCGTACTCCGAGAGGTAGATGGCGGAGAGAAGCCCCAAAGGAATCGCAACAATCAACGCGGTGATGACGACGATGAGAGTTCCCACCACAATCGGCCACACCCCGTACACCGGCTTTAGGAAGCCGGGCGACCATTCGGTGGCCGTGAAAAATTCGACGATCGAGATTTCCTGGAACAAGCCCGGAAGCGGTTGGAACAAAGCGATAACAATCGCGGTGGTGACGGCGACCGAGACCGCGGCGGTGATGAACAAAAAGCCAAAAATTACTTTTTCCCCGTAGCGGGGTTTATCGGAGCGGAGCGCCCTCGTACGGTCGCTCCGCTCCGACATCACAGTTGAAGACATTAGTCGCTCAGCGTCCTATTCTCCAACTGATCTTTTGCTGATATCCGGCTGTTTAGCCCAGGCCCGCGACCACGGACAACTGCTCGGTTTTCTGGTCTGCGGTCAAGGCGACCAGACCTGCTGCAGAGGCGATTGACTCGTTCTGGTCGATCACGAAGTTGTAGAACGCGAGAACCTCAGGGCGCTCCAGAGCCGAGGATGCGGGGAACATGTAGAGACCGCGACCCAGCGGGGAGTAGTCCCCGGCGAGCAGGTTCTCCACAGTGGGGTCAACACAGCCAGCCCCACCGTCGATGGCCAAGCCCTTCACGGTGTCCGAGTACTCCTGGTAGAAGGAGTAGGGGATGAAGGCCATGGCACCGAGCGATCCGGAGACACCCTGGACAGCCTGGTTGTCGTCCTCACCGATGTTGTTGTAGTCGGTGCGGATGTTGCCACTCTCACCGTTGATTTCATCGGTGAAGAAGTCGAAGGTTCCGGAGTCAGTTCCAGGACCGTAGAGAACAACATCTTCGGAAGCAAGGTCACCGGAGTCGAGTCCGGGGATTTCGCCCCAGGTGGTAACCGAGGACTCCAGCTCCCAGAGAGCCTTCAGCGACTCAACCGAAATGCACTGGAGAGGGTTGTCCTGGTTCACGATGACCGAGAGAGCGTCGTTAGCCACGGTGATCTGGCCGAACTCGATGCCGTTGTCGGCACAGAGAGCAGATTCCTCATCCTTGATTCCACGAGATGCGTTGGAACCGTCGGTCTCGCCGTTACAGAACTTCTCGAAGCCTCCACCGGTGCCAGAAATCCCGACTGTCACGGCGACGCCAGGGTTTTCGTCCATGAAGAGCTCAGCAGCAGCCTCGGCGAAAGGACCAACCGTGCTGGAGCCATCCAACAGAACCGTGCCCGAAAGGCCACCATCAGCCTCCGTCGTGTCTTCCGCTGCCCCAGCACACGCTGACAACAGCAAGAGCCCGGCTGCGGCCAGCGCCACCGGAGCAATGATGTTTTTCTTCACTTTGTGTTTCTCCTCTTGGAATGCCTGGTGACAGCGGTCTGCTGTCGAATAAAGACTCGTTCTCCCGTCTATACGCGGAATGATGAGCAGGTGAACACCAGGGAAACAATCCGGTGGGCTGAGTCCCTTAGGCTTCCTTGCTAAACCACACTTCACAGAAAGTGCGCGCCATGGACTCCCGTGCCCGTGTCATCACCGTCACTCCTGCCCCCTCTATCGACCGCACCTATGTCGTTGATGTCCTGGAGCTGGGGGGTGTTCACCGTGCGAGCTCAGCTACCGCTGATTTTGCCGGCAAAGGCGTCAACGTCACCCAAGCGCTGACCCTGGCGGGCATCGCGTCAGAAGCCATTGTCCCGCTCACACCCGAGGATGCTGCGCAATATTGTGCCGAGCCCGCCATTCGGGCATCCCTTTCCTCCCAGAGTGTGCGACACAACATCACCGTTACGGAGCCCGGTGGCAGGACCACAAAAGTGAACGCTGTAGCACCGGAGCTCACGGCGCCAGAGTGGCACGCACTCCACAGTGAAGCAATCTCTCGACTGGGCACTCATCACTCCGAGTGGCTGTTGGTCGCTGGGACGCTGCCGGCCGGACAGGGTGAACCCGCTCAGGCTCTGATGCGCGAGGCAAGCTCCGCAGGATTTCTCGTGGCGCTGGACACCTCCGGCGACGCCCTTGTTGAGTCCGCCCGATCCGGTGTTCCCGATTTCGTGAAGCCCAACGCAGCGGAGCTCGCCGAATGCGTCGGGTTCACGCTCGCCACGATCGGTGACGTCCTTCGTGCCGGGCGCGAGCTCGTGTCGTGGGGCGTCAAGAATGTCGCCGTGAGTCTGGGTCCCGACGGAATTGTGGGAGTGAGCCAAAGTCATGCGATCCACGCATGGACCGAACCGCTTGTGGTGCGAAACACCATCGGTGCCGGCGATGCCAGCGTCGCCGGGTTCTTAGCCCATCAGGTGCAAAGCCCCGGAGACCTCCCCGGGGCAATCCGCCAAGCGGTTCAGTGGGGAGCGCAGAAGGTCCAGCAGCCTGGATCGCAACTTGAGCACTTCGATTCCCCGCCGAAAGTGCTGAGCTCGGAAGAGCTCGACCTAGATCGTCGATTGGCGGAACCCGGCATCGTCTAGGGCCCTCGAGCACCGCATTATGGTTTTTTGTGGTTTTAAATGTTGCTTTCTGTGGGTTTGTGGTAGTTTTTTGCCAGCTATTTCATAGAAATGCGAAAGGCAACAACGATGTTGGCAGAAGAGCGGCGCTTATTCATCGCCGAGTGGACCCGTGACTCGGGTCGCCTCGATGCCGGTGAAGCTGCCTCAAAGCTGAACGTTGCCACGGAAACTGTCCGTCGTGACCTCGATGTTCTCCAGCGTCGCGGAGTTGTCCGACGTGTCCACGGGGGCGCGATCGCGATGGAGCGCTTCGCCCATGAATACACCATTCCTGAGCGGCAGAACCTCAACCCCGAAGCCAAGCAGCGCATCGGCGAAGCTGCGAGCCAGTACATCCCGCACGAGGGATGCATCTTTGTCGATGGTGGCACCACGACGGAGTTCCTGGCGCCCGCGCTGCGCAACCGACCCGACCTTGTTGTGGTCACCAACAGCGTCACCCTCGCGGCTCGCATTGGTGACACGTCAACCAAGACCTACCTGCTCGCCGGTTATATTCGCCCAACGACATTGAGTGCTGTCGGGGCGAGAACGGTGGAAGACCTCAGCAGTTTGAACGCCGTGGTTGCTTTCCTCGGGACTAACGGGGTTTCTCCGGAACTGAACTTCACCGCCTTCGACACTGACGAGGCTGCGGTGAAGAAAGTCATGATTGCTAACTCCGCCGAGACAATCGTCCTGGCCGACAATAAGAAGTTTGGTTCGATTTACCCGGCCACCTTTGGTAGCCCCACAGATTTTGATCGACTCGTTACAGATATCGGCACCGACCAGCGCTACATCGAAAAATGTGGCGAGTTGGGTGTCGAGGTGGTCGCAGCATGAAGATCACATCACTAGGTTTCGCTTCCAAAGCCGGAAGCGAAAACGCACGCGAGACCGGTGAAGGACGCTCATTCTCCCTGAGCATTTTTCCCCGGGGGCTCATGTGTGGAGCACACAACCTCTCGAAGGAAGGTAGTACCAATGAGTGAATTCATTTCCGCTGGTGTTGGTGACCAAAAAGGTTTCCGCGCCGGCGTACAGAAGCTGGGAGGCAACCTCGCAGGAATGGTGATTCCGAACATCGGAGCATTCATCGCCTGGGGTCTGCTGACCGCTTTGTTCATCCCCACGGGATGGCTGCCGAACGAGAACTTCTCGTCGATGGTTGGTCCCATGATTCTCAACCTGTTGCCGATTCTTATCGGTTACACCGGTGGTCGAATCGTTCACGGTCAGCGCGGTGCGGTGATTGGTTCGATTGCCACCGTTGGTGTGATCGTCGGAACCGACATCCCCATGTTCCTTGGCGCCATGATTATTGGACCGCTGATGGCCTGGATCCTCAAGTACATCGACAAGGTACTTGACCCCATCACCCCTCCTGGCTTCGAAATGCTGATCGGCAACTTCTCGCTGGGTATTGCGGGAATGTTGGGCGCGATGCTCGGCTACCTCGGCATTGGACCCATCGTGTCCGGTATCACCACGTTCCTCGGAAACGGTGTGGGCTGGCTCGTGGACAACTCGCTGCTTCCTTTGGCCTCGTTGCTGATTGAGCCCGCGAAGATCCTCTTCATGAACAACGCCATTAACTTCGGTGTTCTCGCCCCTCTGGGTGTCGTAGACGCTGAGGCAACCGGTAAATCCATCATGTTCATGCTGGAAACGAACCCTGGCCCCGGCCTTGGACTGCTCGTTGCCTTCTGGCTCGCCGGTCCGAAACTGCTCCGCGGTTCCGCACCTGGCGCGATCATCATCCACTTCCTGGGTGGTATCCACGAGATCTACTTCCCCTACGTGTTGCTGAAGCCTCAGGTTGTCCTGGGTGTTATCGCTGGCGGCATGGTGGGAGTAGCAACGTTCATGGTGACCGGCGTTGGACTTGTGTCCACTCCGTCGCCCGGTTCGATCTTCGCCTACATGGCCGTTACCCCCGCAGGAAACCACCTCGGTGTTCTGCTCGGTATCGCGCTGTCAGCTGCCACGTCCTTCGTGGTGACCTGGTTCATCCTTCGCCTGTCGAAGGGTGACGCTTCGGAAGCTGACCTCCAAGAGGCCAAGGACCGCAGCAAGGAAATGAAGGCTGGTAAGTAAGAATGGCCTCCGTATCGGCTAGTGACATCAAGCAAATTGTCGTTGCCTGCGAAGCAGGCATGGGTTCATCAGTGATGGTGGCCCGGGCACTTGCCAAACAGTTGAAAGCCCAGGGAATTGCGGTGACGCACTCCCCTGTCAACCAACTCGCTGAAGAACCGCACGATCTCGTGCTTGTTCACCGGGGGCTCAGCGCCCGCGCGAAGCAAGCCGTACCCGATTCGGTGGTGATCATCTTCGACATGTTCTTGGGTGATCTGAACATTGCGAGACTGGTGGGAGCTATTCAGAACGGTGACGTCATCTCCGATGGCTGATCTGCTTCAACTGGCCGGTATTACGCTAGACGCTACGGCCTCCTCGAGAGAGGAGGCCGTAGCGCTCTGCGGCAAGATGCTGGTGGAACTCGGTGCCGTCTCTGCCGAATACGCGGACGCGATGTGGGAAAGAGAACAAGTCTTTCCTTCCGAAATGGGGGAAGGCTTTGCGATCCCCCACGGCACGGACGAATCCCGAGCCTTTGTAAAATTCGACCAACTTGTCTTTCTTCGCTTGGGCGAGGAAATTACCTGGGTCAACGAACCTGTCTCCGTGTGCGTGGGCATCGCCTCAGCCGGAGACGGTCACGTTGAAATACTCGGGAACCTGGCCGACATCCTGATGGATGATGATGCGGCCCACATACTTCGAACCTCCACCAACCCGGAAGAAATCCGGGACCTCATTATGAAAGGTGTCTAAAGCATGAGAGCTGCGCTGTTTACTGGCCCAGGAAACCTGAATGTTGTTGATGTCGATACCCCCGAGGCCGGGCCTAGCGAGCTGAAAATACGCGTCGAATCGTGCGCGACCTGTGGCACCGATGCCAAGATTTTTGGCCACGGCCACCCTCGTCTTGAACCACCCCAGATCATTGGACACGAGATTGCCGGTGAGGTTATCCAGGTGGGTTCTGACACAACCGGTTTTTCGGTGGGCGACCGAGTGCAGGTTATCGCCGCGGTGCCGTGCGAAGAGTGCTGGGCGTGTAAAGCCGGCAAACAGGGCATCTGCATCAACCAAACCTCCATGGGCTACCAGTACGGCGGCGGCTTCGCCGAAGAAATGATCGTTCCTGAGGCCGTCCTCAACGCCAATGGTGTGAACAAGATTCCCGGTGACTTGAGCTTCGACGAAGCAGCCGTAACCGAGCCATTGGCCTGTGCTCTGAACGCGCAACGCTTGATAAGGGTGGGCGAGGGCGACACCGTCCTCGTCATGGGTGCTGGGCCAATCGGCTGCCTCCACATCCGCCTCGCCCGCGCGCTCGGCGCCAAGCACGTCATGCTCGCTGACATTAATGGTGACCGGCTCGCGCTTTCCGCTAACGCCGTCAAGCCAGACCGGGCCATAGACATGTCGACCGAGGATCTCGAGGCCATCGTGTTGGAAGAAACCGGGGGAATCGGACCGAGCGTCATCATCACGGCTGCCCCTGCCGGTGCCGCGCAAGAACAAGCCATCGGAATGGCCGCACCCGGCGGGCGCATCAGCTTCTTCGGTGGGCTACCAAAAGACAAGCCGATGATCTCAGTGGACTCCAATGTGGTCCACTACAAGGAACTCATTCTCGCGGGAGCGAACGGTTCGTCACCCGCACAAAACGCAGAGGCCCTGGAGCTCATTGCCTCCGGAAAAGTTCCGGTCGCAGATCTCATCACGCACCGCATGTCTTTGGAAAACGTCCGGGATGCGATTGAGGCGGTCACCTCAGGTGACGCCATTAAGGTAGTCATCAAACCGCAGGGAGTGACCTCATGAGCGTGACCCACACGATGACTGTGCAGGATCCCATCGGGCTCCACGCCCGCCCGGTGGGACAGATCGTTGCCCTCGTTCGCGAGAGTGGCGTTGCCGTAACACTGCGCGATAGTTCGGGAAAAGAAGCCTCGGGATCTTCTGCGCTCAAAATGTTGGCCATGAAGGTCAAGCACAGCGACACCCTTGAGATCGTGGTCGACTCCGATGACGATGCCGCTGGCCTCTCCCTGGCCAAGGCTGTCGAAGCCCTCGTCAACGAAGGGTAGTTTTTTCCACGTGGACATCACCGGGATTGGCGTGGGCTCACGCGCCGTAGTGGGCGATGTTTTTGTGTTGAACACTTCAGACGAGGTCTACGAACATCGCCCCACCAGGCACACCCCCGCCGAAGAGGCGAGTGTCCTTGCCACCGCAATTGCCACCACTGCGGCGGGGATTCGCGATGAAGCATCCGCCGGCGACGACACCACACGGGAGATTCTTGACGCTTTGTTGACGATTCTTGAGGATCCCGAACTTCAAGAAATGGCGAAGCCCTATTTGGACACCGGGGATGATGCCCCGACAGCGTTGTTCAAATCTCTTGATGAGTTCGCCGAAATGATGGGTGACGACGAGGACTTTCTCTCCCGCGTGGGGGACTTGCGCGGTATTGCCGCACGAATTTCCGGATGGGTCCGTGGGATTGCTGCCGGCCCCAGCATCCCCCAAGAGGGCTCATGGATTATCGTCGCCGAGGACCTCACCCCCCTGGAAACCTCGCAGTTTGGGTCCTCGGTTATCGGTGTCATCACAGAACTGGGCGGCCCCACCTCTCACACGGCCATCATCTGCCGAGCGTTATCGCTCCCCGCCGTGGTCAGCGCCAAAGGGGCAATGCAGCTGAAGCAAGGCGAGTCGGTCCTCGTCGACCCGGAGGGAAACCGTGTGGTTCGCGGAGGGTCGATGTCTCAAGCCACACAGGCGCTGAGCTTTATCCCCGAATCCGACACTCCCCTGATTACTGTGCGGGCGAACATTGGCGGTCTCGCGGACGCGGAAGCCGCCGCCGCCACCTCCGCGCGCGGCGTCGGATTGTTCCGCACTGAGGTCTTGTACCTCTCGGCCCAGAGCGAACCCACGCTCGAGGAGCAAGTCGCCAGTTACACCGAGGTACTAAAGGCAGCGCCCGCCGGGAAAATCATCATCCGGACGATTGATGCCGGCAGCGACAAGCCGGTGCCGTTTTTGAACCTCAGCGAGGAAGAAAACCCGGCTCTCGGTATTCGTGGCTTCCGTCTCAACCACGATCATCCTGCTTTCCTCGCTACTCAACTCACGGCTATCGCCCAAGCCATTGACAATACGGGGCGCGATGTTGGTGTCATGGCCCCGATGGTCTCCACCGCAGGTGAGGTCGAGGACTTCGCAGCGCTGTGTGCGGAAGCGGGGATCACTCAAGTCGGGATCATGATTGAGACCCCGGCCATCGTGTCGGTCCTTCCCGATCTGGAGGGGCTGCTCAGTTTTGTCAGCATTGGCACCAACGATTTATCCCAGTACCTGTTTGCCGCCGATCGAATGCACCCGCAGCTGGGCGCGCTAAACAACCCGTGGCAACCCGCCCTGCTGCGGACGGTGAAGGCTGTCTGTGACCACGGTTCACGCTTGGGTATCCCGGTGGGTGTCTGCGGCGAGAGCGCGGCAGACCCGCTGTTGGCCATCGTGTTTGCCGGGATGGGTGTGGCCTCGGTGAGTGCCGCGCCCAGTGCCATCGAGAGCGTGAGCGCAGCGTTATCGTCGCTTTCTTCGAGTAAAGCTGAGATTGCCAGCCATGCCGCTCTCGCCGCCCGAAACGCCACCGAGGCCGAAGCCGCCGTGAGGGCTTTGTTCGCCTAACGGCCCCGGTGCTAGCCTCCGTGCAGAAAAGGGGTCAATCATGAAGGCAGTAGTGGTGCGTGCCGCGGGCGGTCCCGAGGTTCTGGAATACGCCGAGGTCACTCAACCCCCCGTAGGCGCAGACGACGTGCTGATTGATGTCGCTGCAGCAGGGGTGAACTTCATCGACATTTATCAGCGCGAAGGCATTTATGACATGCCTCTGCCCTACACGCCAGGCCTGGAAGGCAGCGGCACTATCAGTGCGGTCGGTAGCGATGTCACCGATTTTGCCCCCGGCGATCGTGTCGCGTGGGCGGGTGGGTTGGGAAGCTACGCCGAGCAGGTCGTGCGCCACCCGGACACCCTGGTTCGCGTCCCCGATACAGTCACCGATCTTCAGGCCGCCCAGCTGATGCTGCAAGGCCTGACCGCCCATTACTTAATCACCAGTGTCTTCGACATCAAGCCCGGTCACACTGCCCTTGTTCATGCGGCCGCAGGGGGTGTGGGGTTATTGCTGTGCCAACTGATCTCCCAGCGCGGTGGCACTGTCATTGGAACGGTGTCTACCGAAGCCAAAGAAAAAGCAGCACGCGCTTCCGGAGCCACCCACGTCATTCGCTACGACCAGGACGGTGTCGCTGAGCAGGTTTCCTCACTGACCGGGGGGACCGGTGTGGATGTCGTGTACGACGGGGTGGGTAAGAGCACTTTTGACGCAAGCTTGGCGAGCCTGAGGACCCGCGGTCTCCTGGCGCTTTTTGGCCAGTCCAGTGGCGCCGTTGAGGCGTTTGACCCCCAAATACTGAACCAGCGTGGGTCCCTTTCTCTCACCCGGCCCAGCCTCGCGCACTTCGTTGCGACGCCAGAGGAGCTGCGTTGGCGAGCCAGCGAACTCTTGGGAGCGGTTGCTGCAGGAACCCTCGAACTTGCTCTTCACGACACCTACCCACTCGAGGACGCCGCCCACGCCCACAGCGACTTAGGCAGCCGCGCCACCTCGGGGAAGCTGATTCTGCTGCCCCAGTAGTTGCGCCTAACCGAAGGCGCTGGACGTGAGTTTTTTCCGAGGCCACCAGAAGCGATCGCCTGCGATAAATGCGGTTGCGGGAACGACCACGGTACGAACGAGCAGAGTGTCAATCAGCACACCAATTCCCACGATGATGCCAACCTGGAACAGCGCAATCAACGGCAGGACTCCCAACACGGCGAAGACCGCCGCTAACAAGATTCCCGCGCTGGTAATCACGCCGCCGGTCGCCCCGAGCGCAGTGATCATCGCGCGCCGGGTGGGCTGACGAACTGTACCGGCCAAGAGGGCTGATTCCTCTCTGGCCCGAGAAACCAAGAAGATGTTGTAATCCACACCCAGCGCCACCAAGAACAAGAACGAATACAAGAACACACTGAAGTCCAGCCCCGACATTCCAAACACGTTTTGGAACAACAGCCAGGCTGCGCCAATCGCGGAGAAGAACGACAACACGACACTAGCCAGCAACAACACAGGTGCCAAGAGCGCCCTGAGCAACACGACCAAGACAATGAAGACCAGGATGAGGATCAGCGGGATGACGAGGAGCTGATCCCGCTCATAGGTTTCCTTCACCGCCAGCCTCGTGGCGTCGTCACCCCCGACTAAAGCATTTGCGCCCGGTACAGCTTGGACCGCAGCGCGAAGATCCACGATGGCCGCATAGGCCTCCTCGCTTCCTCCCTCGGCGTCAAGAACGACATCAATCCGGGAGACGGTGTCATTTGCGTTGACGACCTCAGCGCTGGCAACAATCTCCAGTGCCAGAGCCGCATCAACTACGTCGCCCGTGCTGTCGTTGTCGGCAACAACCTGGGTGGGAGAGCTTTCGCCTGCGGGGAATGCCTCACCCAAGACCTCGATGCCGACAACTGCTTCTGGCTTTACACGGAACTGCTCGGTTTCGGGGATACCAATTGTGACCCCTGTGGAACCAGCCGCCAAGCCACCAAGCACCGCAACGCCGGCAACGGCCACCAGCACGGGACGCTTACTTACGCCAGTTCCCAGTTTTGCCCACCAGCCGGTGGCGGATTTGTTCACGCCGCCGAACCGAGGAATAAAGGGCCAGAACAACCCTCGCCCAAACACCACGATGGCGGCGGGCAAAACTCCGAGGGCGGAAATCATGGCCACAACAATGCCTGTCGCACAGACCACGCCAAGCGCTCGCGTCACTCCGAGGTCAGCAAAGGCGAGCGTAAGCAGTGCCAAAACCACGGTCCCCCCGGAAGCAAGAATTGCTGGGCCGGCACCCTTGACCGCGCGCGCCATGGCCTCGTGACGGTCTTCCACTCTTAGCAGCTCTTCCCGGTAGCGGGCAATCAGTAAGAGGGCATAATTCGTCCCCGCACCAAAGACAAGAACGGACAAAATGCCGGTGACCGAACCATCCGCTGCCAAATCAAAAAAGCCGGCTACGTTGCGCCCAATTTGACCCGCCATGAGATCGGCGGTCCCTACGACCAGCAGGGGAACGATCCACAGAGTGGGGCTTCGGTAGGTGACCAGGAGCAGAACAATCACGATCAGGACTGTCGCGCCGAGCAAAACGAAGTCGGCGCCTTCAAAAACCCCCGCCAGATCTACTTGAAAGCCCTCGGGTCCTGTCACATAGGCCGTGATTCCTGGGAGTGCCGCATCAACGGCCAGCGCCCGAAGCTCCGCCACACGCTCGGCCCGCGGGGCAACGTCAGCGATCTCATCCATCGGCACGGTCACCACCGCGGTGGTGTTGTCCTCTGAGAGGGAAGCCGGCGGCAAAAACGGCTCGCCCATTACTTCGACATTCGTGAATTCGACGAAAACCTCGTTGACTCCCCCGGCAAGGCTCTGGGTCAGCGGGTCAAACTCGCCCTGCAACCATTGCTGCTCACTCGCGGTGAACTCGCCGCTGTCTTTGGCAAAGACGATGACCGCCGCTGTGCCCTCCGAGTTCGGCATGTCAGCCAGGGCGTTTTCGACCAGAACGACTTCGGCATCATCCGGCAGGCCTGTAGAGGGCGCTGCATCGTTCGCCTCAGCGGCAAAAACGGTGAACGACAGCGCCGCAAAGATGAGTCCGATAAGAAGCGTGACCCAGGATGTTTTCGGGCCGGTCAGAAAACGAATGAGTGAATTCACCACATAACGGTAGCCCACCATCAAGAACCCGCTGCCACTATCCAGGTTAATCCAGCATGCTGGTGGGAAACGGAGGGGACTTCTTGACCAGTTACATTCGCAACGTCGCTGTTCTGGGGTTCCTGGCTCTGGGCATCTCAGCGTGCACCGGTGTGCCGCCCGCCCCTGCGCCACCACCCGAGGTCGTCGAATCTTCTCCCGCGCCGGCCCCCTCTCAGGACGGGAGCCAGGAAGGCCCTTCGACCTGCGAGGTTGCGATCGAGCAGGGTCTTGCCGCGACTATTTCTACCCAAATTGATGCTCTCAGCGCCAGCGATTTCGCGACCGCCTACGCGATGGCCTCCCCCTTGTTTCAGTCGTCGTTTAGCCAGGCCGCTTTCGAAAACGTCATCACCGACGGTTACGCCTTCCTGCTCGAGAACCCCCGCTTTGTGCTCTCAGACTGCGTTCACCTCGAGAGCATCGCTCAAGCCCAAACACGGGTCACCGTGACCACCCCTGCCGGGGAGATTTTCGTGTTGACGTACCAAATGAGCGAACAACCCGCCGGTTGGCGCATTGATGGGGCTTCACTCAGTGGTGCGGGCTCGAGCACGACCTAGCTAGCCTGGCTGCATGAACCTTCCCGCGCTGGACACCCCCTTCACGGTCATCGATCGGAATCAACTCGTCATCAACCTGGCGGCGCACCAGGCGAGAACTCTCGAACAGGGGATCGCGTCTCGCCCCCACGCGAAAACTCACAAGATTCCCGAGCTCGCAAAGTTGCAGCTGGCCCACGGGGCAGTGGGCATCACCTTGGCGACCATTGGCGAGGCGGAAGTCTTTGTGGATGCAGGAATTACAGACATTTTCCTGGCCTACCCCCTCTGGCTCACCCCGCATAAAGCAGAGCGTCTGGCCGCCCTGGCCGCACGAGCACGCATCACGATGGGTGTCGATTCCGTTGCCGGGGTCGAACAGGCGGCGCGCACCCTGGGCTCAACCACCATCGGTTTTCTGATTGAGGTCGATAGCGGACACCACCGCAGCGGGTGTGACCCGCGCGCCGTGGAACCTTTGGCTGCGGCTCTTGCCCACCACGACCTCCGGTGTGACGGGGTATTCACCTACCCGGGGCATAGCTACCATCCGGAGGCTAAAGACACCGCTTCGATGGACGAGGTCGAGGCCCTCACAATCGCAACCGATGTCTTAGAGTCAGCCGGATATACGGTCTCTCGTCGCAGTGGTGGGTCAACACCGTCCCTCCACAGCACCCAGGGCTCTCTCACCGAAACCCGCGCTGGTGTCTATGCGCTGGGAGACGCCCAGCAGGTGGAACTGAAGACCATGACCATGGAGGAGGTCGCCCTGTCGATCGTCACCACGGTGGTCAGCTCGCGACAAAACACTGCAGTCGTGGATGCCGGAAGCAAAGTCATGGGAGCTGACAAAGCGGCCTGGGCCACCGGCCACGGCCGCGTGCTGGGTTACCCCGAGGCGCGAATTGTGGCCATGTCCGAACATCACGCAACGATTGTCTTCCCGGATTCCGGTCTGAAGTGGGAACCCGGTGACATCGTGCAGGTGATTCCGAACCACGTGTGTAATGCCGTCAATCTGGTGGACAGCATCACCGTGCTCTCAGAGGGCGAGCCCCCGCAAGAGTGGGCAGTAGCGGCTCGCGGGAAGAATTCTTAGCTACGAAACGGCGCCGTGGGCTCCAGTTCGTGAGACCGCTCCGCCGAAGGCGGAAGCGCCGACCAGATGGTCTCCATTTCGCCCTCGGTCAATTCCCACTCGAAGACCTGTGCACATTGTCGGATAGTTTCTACCCGGGTGGCCCCAGGAATAGCGATGATTGCCGGTGATGTTCCCACCACCCACGCCAAAGCCACGAGCGCTGGCGAAACGCCTCGGCTCAGCGCAACCTCGGCAATTCCGGAACCAGCTTCCACCTGCCTGACACCTCGAGATCCTCCCAGCGGAGACCAGGGCAAAAACGCCACACCCCACTGCTCACACACCTCGAGCACGTCCAGATCGTGCCGGTAGCGGGGGCTAAATTCGTTTTGAATCGACACCACACCCCCCTCGGTCGGGCCACCCAGCACCTGCAAGGCTCGCGTCAACTGCCGAGCGCTGTAGTTACTGACGCCCACTTGCGCGACAAGCCCTCGATCCTTGAGGTGGGCAAGGTTTTCACACTGCTCTTCGAAAGGCAGGGCGGGATCTAGTCGGTGATGTTGCCACAGATCAATCTGGTCAACCCCTAAGCGCTCTCGTGACGCTTCGGCGGCAGCGACAAAATAGTCGCGCGAGCCATTCCGGCCCCATTTTTCACCCTCTGAACGCGTTATTCCTCCTTTTGTGGCGACGACCACGGAGTCCTTCACCGCATCCGGCGCGTCCCACGTGGCTAACGCCTCCGCGACAAAAAGCTCATTGTGTCCGACTGCATCCCATGAGGGGGCATAAATATCTGCCGTGTCGAGAAGACGCACTCCTGCATCGAGACCAGCATGAATCCCGGCGATCGCGCTGTCACGGCGCTCACCTGGCTCGGTAGCGGCTCCCTGTGGCCACGACACGTTCATGCAGCCCAAGCCGACGGCCGGCAAGCGCCACGGTCCCAACGTGCGATTCTCTCTCACGCTTACCCTCTCCCCCGCGCAGTATCTGGCTCTGGTACCGGCTGGGTCAGCTCAGGTTTCTCAATGCGCAGAGTGTCCGCGGTCAGCGACACAACTGCAGTGGCAGCGGAGTCGCTGTCCCCAAAAGACAGTGCATAGCCGGGAACTATCCACTGTCCTCCATCGCTATCCCAAATCAGCAACGATGTCGTTGTGGCACCGGTGACGATGATCGGCTCATCAAAAAAGCTGTCATCCAGCACCATGCTTTCTTGCGCGTGAAAGTCATCATGCGGGGCTTCGTAATCGATGGGCGGGGCTCCCCACCAGCTTCCCGAAGAGACCCGGTCAACCGCGTCCCGCGGGCTTACCGTCTCATGCTCGCCCCGGTAAACCGCGGTGGCGCTATGTCCGGTGGCAGAGGCAAGAACCGGTCCGGGCGCCCAAAACATGGTCCACTCGAGGGCGGTTTTCTCTCCCGCCACCCGGGAGGCAGCGCTGACGCCGACGCCCCATTCGTCGTCGGTGAGCACCACCACATCCTCGAAACTGGCCTCAAGTCCAGCGTTACGAAAGAGGTCCCAGGCCATACGCCGAGCCTCGCTGGCGGTAGGCAGCGCTAAGCCAGGGTCTGCAGGAGAGCACTCCCACCCCGGTAGCTCCTCTGAGCCCTCCTCGGCAGGAATCTCTTCACACACCGGCTCCGGGTAGGCCGTGGGGTTGGTGTAGAACCAGGAACCAGAGCCTTTCCAGGTCAAGAGAAGGCTGGGGTTTTCCCAGTCCTCATCCCCAACCACGTAGCCGGGCCAGGCTTCGGAGTAGTCGCGGCTTTCTCGGGGCTCGCCCTCCAGAGAGAACAGCGGGGCCAACCGGGAAAGAACGTCCGCCGGAGAGCCCTCGACCACCATTTCGTACACCGACCCCGCGCCAGGATTCCCGGAGAGCTCTGGTCCTGCGACATAGTCGAGCGTGAATGCGGGATCCCCCGCAAACTCTGAGCCTTCAGCAAAAATTCCTGAATCCGCCAACACAATGAGTGGCGAGGTCGGAGCCGTGACCTGGACGACGAGGCCGAGAGTGAAAGTGGCGATAACTCCCGCTGCCGCCACAATAACCGGCACCGGGAAACGCCCGGGGCTGCGAGAAGGATCGCGCACTTTTGCGTGAGTACTCATTCTGGGCCCCTCCCGTCTGGCTCATTGTAGGCAGTGATCCTTTGGCCCCCTCGGCCCTGGCGCAAGAACGTGGCAGAATCCCCCCATGGGCCGTCTCTGGGCGTTTGTCACACGCTATCCCTTTGTCGTCATCGCGCTGGGAGTCGGCGCTGCCGGATTACTCGGCGGGACTGTGCTGGAGGGTGAGTTCAGTCGGTGGCTGGTCACCGGCTTTGCTGGGTTTGTGGCGCTGTGGCAGTCCGTCGGAATGGTCCGCTCCATCCTGAAAGGCCATTGGGGTCTCGATGTGCTGGCGGTCACGGCCATTGTGGCGACCCTCGCCGTGGGCGAATATTGGGCGAGCCTCATCATTGTGATCATGCTCACCGGGGGTGAAGCCCTCGAGGATGCCGCGTCTTATCGGGCCAAGCGCGAGCTCACCCACCTTTTTGATCAGGTCCCCCAAAGCGCTCACCGCGTTGAGCCCGATGGTTCTTTGACAGATGTTCCCGCCGATGAAATCCAGGTGGGAGACCGTCTCGTTGTGCGACCGTCGGAGGTAGTGCCCGTCGATGGGGAGCTCGCAAGCGATGCGGGTGAATTTGACGAGGCCTCGTTGACGGGCGAAAGCTTGCCCGTCAGCCGAGCACGCGGCGAAAGAATTTTGAGCGGGTCGCTCAATGGGTCTGCCGCGGTCGAGATTGTGGCAACCCGGGAGGCACGCGACAGCGAATACCAAAGGATTGTGGGCCTCGTGGAGGAAGCAACGCGGTCCAAAGCCCCACTGGTGCGGCTTGCCGATCGCTATGCAGTTCCCTTTACCGGCCTCTCTTACGCCATTGCTGGCGCGGCCTGGTTCCTCAGCGGTGACCCCTCCCGCTTTGCCGAGGTTCTCGTGGTGGCAACGCCGTGCCCTCTACTGATTGCTGCCCCGGTGGCCTTCATGGGCGGGATGTCTCGAGCAGCAAAATCCGGAGTCGTCATCAAGGATGCGGGAACGCTGGAGCGGCTGTCACGAGTAATGACGGTGGCCTTCGACAAAACGGGGACTCTCACCCACGGCGAACCCGAAGTGAGCGCCATCGAACCCCATGAGAACGTGCACTCCGAGGACGAACTCCTCGCTCTGGTCGCCAGCGCCGAACAGTACTCGTCTCATGTTCTCGCCCGAGCCATAGTCGAGACGGCACACGGTCGTGGACTTGAATTGACCGAGGCTGACCGTGCCGAAGAAGTCGCCACTCACGGAATCTCTGCGGACATAGCGGGTTCCACCGTGTTAGTGGGCAAGCAGGCGTTCATCGCCGAATCCGTGCCGGAGGTTCACCGCCGGCCGATTGACCCCGGCGAGACCGTCGTCTATGTGGCCGTCAATGGCAGCTTTGCCGGAGTGATCGTGCTGAAAGACGTTATCCGCTCGGAGGCAACCCAGGTCTTAAGGCGACTACCGGGCTTGGGTGTGCGCCGCATGGTCGTGGTGTCGGGTGACAGTACCGACACCACAGCACACGTGGCCGCCGAGCTGGGGCTTACCGAATTTCATGGCGAGTGTCTCCCCGTCGACAAAGTCCGCATCGTGAAGGAGCTCACCCCCCCTGCGGTGATGATGGTGGGCGATGGTGTCAACGACGCTCCGGTTCTCGCCGCCGCTGACGTCGGAGTCGCTCTCGGCGCAAAAGGATCGACGGCCGCCAGTGAATCGGCGGACGTGGTCATCCTGGTCGATAACCTCGAGGTTGTTGTCGATGCTGTCGATATTGGGAAGTCCACTATTCGGATTGCCCTGCAAAGCATCTGGCTCGGGATTGTCATGAGTGTGGGGCTGATGCTGGTCGCCGCGTTTGGCTTCCTGCCGGCCGTTTTTGGCGCCTTGATGCAGGAAGTCGTGGATCTCGTTGCCATCCTGGGCGCGCTGCGCGCGGTCCGTTCCCCGCGTAACCGCCCAACCTCGCAGGCCGGAGTAAAGTTACCGCGTGAGCAACGAGCACGGGCCTGAGCCACATTCCCTGAACATCGCACCGCGGCTCAACTGGCTCCGCGCGGGGGTGTTGGGCGCCAACGATGGCATCGTTTCGATTGCTGCTCTCGTGGTGGGGGTTGCCGCCGCCACACAGGAAACGCTGCCTGTTCTCATTGCCGGTACTGCGGGGATCGTCGCCGGTTCGGTCTCGATGGCACTCGGTGAGTATGTGTCCGTGTCCTCGCAACGCGACAGCGAAGCCTCCCTCATTGCTCGTGAACGCCAGGAGCTCCGGGACCACCCGGAAGAGGAACTCCAAGAGCTCGCGGGGCTCTATGAAGCCAAGGGGCTCAGCCCAGCAACCGCCGCACAGGTCGCCAAGGAGCTCACCGCGAATGATGCTGTGTCCGCCCACCTCGAGGCGGAGCTCGGTATTGATGAGCGCACACTGACAAATCCTTGGCACGCGGCCATTTCCTCCGCTGTCGCCTTTTTAGCCGGGGCGCTGTTACCCATGCTCGCCATTACCCTGGCGCCTGGCGATATCCGGATTCCTCTGACCTTTGCTGCTTCACTAGTCGCTCTCGCCATCACGGGAGGTCTCGGCGCCTATCTCGGGCACAGCCCGCTCCTGAGGCCGATTCTGCGGGTCACGACCGGTGGTGCACTGGCCCTCGCCCTTACCTGGGGAATCGGACTTCTCCTGGGCGGGGAAACCGCCCTCTAGGGAAGCGTATGTCACGTCCCTGCGCTCTATAGGCTCTCGACGAGAGCAATAAGGAGGGACCACCATGGCTGCCAGCGATAGTTCGGGGTTTTCCGAGGTAGAGCGCGCCGCGATGAAAGAGCGGGCGCGCGAAGCCCGCGAATTCAAAAAGCTTCCCGGTGAAGATCAGGCGCAAAGGAAGATTGCCGAGATGTCGCCGGATGACCAGAAACTTGCGCGAGGGATGCATGAGTTGGTGTTGGGGGTTTCCCCTGAGCTGACGACAAAGACCTGGTATGGGATGCCCGCCTATTACTTTGAGGGCAACGTCATCTGCTTTTTCCAGGCAGGCTCCAAGTTTGAATCAAGATATTGCACGTTTGGATTTCAAGATTCCGCGAAGCTCGATGATGGTCCGCTCTGGCCCACGTCGTATGCGATTACTGCGCTTACCGATGAGGTTGCGAACACTCTTCGTGCGCGCGTGAAACAAGCGATTTCATAGCCACACACAGCTACTTTTTTCCCCAGTTTCGAGGACACACATGGCGGTACCGGTGGGATTTGAACCCACGGTGGACTTGCACCCACACAACTTTTCGAGAGTTGCACCTTCGGCCGCTCGGACACGGTACCGCCCGCTAGTTTACACATCACGTGCCAGCCCAGGAAGGTGTCGCTGGGAGCGCTTAGGCTCGTCACATGGCGAAAACCGCAGCTCCGTACCACTGCTCTGAGTGCGGCTGGACAACTCTCAAATGGGTTGGTCGCTGTGGCGAGTGTCAGACCTGGGGCACTGTGGTGGAGGCGGCCGCGCCCACCACCCGATCCAAGCAGGTCAAGGCAATCGTTCCGCTCGGTGAAGCCGTGGCTAAACCGATTACGGAATACTCCGGCGAAGACAGCGGCCACCAACCCACCGGAGTCGGAGAGTTTGACCGCGTGTTAGGTGGAGGAATTGTCCCCGGCGCAGTGATCCTGCTGTCGGGAGAGCCCGGAGTGGGTAAGTCAACCCTGTTGCTGGATGTGGCATCACAAGTGGCCGCCCGAGAGAACACCGTTCTCTATGTCAGCGCCGAGGAATCTGCCGGACAGGTCCACCTTCGGGCTTCTCGAACGGGCGGATTGCAGGACACCCTGTTGCTTGCCAACGAGATGGATCTGGGAGCGGTCCTGGGACATATCGAATCGACCTCGCCCGACTTAGTGATTATCGATTCTGTCCAGACTCTTTCTTCCGGACTGATCGATGGCTCCGCCGGGGGCGTTGCTCAAGTGCGCGAAGTCGCTGCAACACTGATTCGTGTGGCCAAAGAGACCACAATCCCCATCATCATGGTGGGCCACGTCACCAAAGACGGCCAGGTCGCCGGCCCCCGCACACTCGAGCACCTTGTTGACGTTGTCTGCCAGTTCGAGGGTGACCGCCAGACTGCGCTGCGCTTTGTTCGCGCGCTCAAAAACCGTTTTGGCCCCACCGACGAAGTGGGGTGCTTTGAAATGAGTGGTGACGGCATCGTCGAGGTCCCCGACCCCAGCGGCCTTTTTCGCTCCGGCGCCAGAGATCCGGTCAGTGGTACCTGCACGACCATCGCGCTCGAGGGTCGACGGGCACTGCCCGTCGAAGTTCAGGCACTGGTGGTGCCCAGCGGTGCCCCCCAGCCTCGACGGGTGGTTAATGGAGTCGAATCTTCCCGCGTAGCCATGTTGCTCGCGGTACTGGAGAGACGAGCAGGTATCACGCTCTCCAACGCCGATGTATATGTCTCGACCGTCGGCGGGATCCGGCTTCACGAGCCGGGTGCTGACCTGGCGATTGCTTTGGCGGTTGCCAGTGCGGCAAAAGACATCCCGCTGCCACACACACTGGCTGCTATCGGGGAAATCAGCCTCGCGGGAGAAATTCGGGGCGTCTCGCAAGCTGCCCAAAGAGCTAACGAAGCTAAAAGGCTAGGTTTTGACACGGTCCTGGACCAAACCAAACCCAGTATCCAGAAGGCCATTAGTGACGCTTTTGCCCACAGCCCTGGTCGGGCCCAAAAACCCGACTTCTAGTCGAGCAGGAACTGCTTGGTCTCCGGGGAGCTGATATCTCCGAGGGACACGGTCAGGTGATAGCTGGCCCCGCCACCGGGCATCACGGGGCGCTCATCATTGCAGGTATCTGGCGTTGAGCGCGTGCGATCCCACGGCAGAGCCGTAGTCTCTTGAACTTCGTTCGGGGCCAGGCTGATTTCCATCGGGTTCGATATCTCCTGGCAATCATCCGACGCCCAGATTTGATCGTCCCCCGACGTAATCACGTAGCGCTGCTGGTCGGTGCCCACAGCCACCGTGCACTCTTGGCTGGACACGTTGGTCACACTCAGCCACAGCTGGGGGGCCTCGCCACTGGCATAAGAACTCTGGTCGGTCTTGGCGACAAGCTCGAGTTGGCCGGGAAGGCAATCGGGTGGGGTGAGTACTTCCACCGCAACTTCGGGTTCTGGTTCGGGAGCTTCGGCCGCAGAATTGCCGAACCCCGGGCGAACAATGATGAGCGCGACCACAATGATGACCGCGACAAGCCCGCCAAGAACGGCAAGCCGACGACGCCAATAAACGCTCTGGGGAACCGTGGACATAGCCCTAGGGTACGACTGGGGAGGGCTAAATCAGCGCTTACCGACCGGCGAGCCTGAAGACTCTGAGTGTTTTCAGAGGTTTTTGACCATCCGGGAATTGCCCAACGTGTTGGGCTTCACTCGAGCAAGATCGAGGAACTCCGCCACCCCCTCATCGGGTGACCGCACCAGCTCGGCATAGACATCTGGCTCCACGTCCACGTCCGGGCGAACAACGAAACCGTGGGAGGTGAAGAAGTCCACCTCAAAGGTCAAACAAAACAGCTTCGACAGGCCCAAAGAAACCGCACGGGCTTCCAGAGCATCAATCAGGGCGTGCCCCACACCCCGGTGAGTGTGGTCGGGATCCACGCTGAGGGTCCGAATTTCCCCCAGATCCTCCCAAAAGACGTGCAGCGCGCCACACCCTATGACGCGGTCACCCTTGTCGACAGCGACGCTGAATTCCTGAACGGACTCGAAGAGGACAACCAAATCCTTGCCCAACAGCACACGAGACTCCACGAGCGGTTGAATCAGGGCAGCAATCGCCCTGATGTCACCGGTCGTCGCCGGGCGAACCCGGAAACCGTCGTCTGTAGCCACGCCGCCAGCGTAGTCGCTAGGACTCGAGGGCACCCGCCGGTTCTGGTTCCACCTCACGCTTGGCTGACGTGAACGTGAATTCCATGCCGTCATAGTCAACAGTCACCACGTCGCCAGGCTGCAGTTCACCCTGCAAGATTCGCTCACTCAGCGCGTCTTCAACATTCTGCTGAACAGCACGGCGCAGTGGTCGCGCTCCCATGGCAGGGTCCCACCCGCGGGAAATCAATTCCTTGCGCGCGGGGTCCGAAACCGTCATCGTGATGTCACGATCGAGCAAACGATCGCCCAGACGCTTGATGAACAGCTGCACGATTTGCAGGAGCTCGTCTTCGACCAGCTGTGGGAAGACGATGGTCTCATCCACACGGTTCAGGAACTCAGGCTTGAAGTTCTTCTTCAGCTCTTCAACAACCTTGGCCTTCATGGACTGGTAGCTCGCTTCCGCGTTCCCATCCATGGTGAAGCCCACCGGTCCACCCGTAATGTCCTTGGTGCCCAGGTTGGTCGTCATGATGATGACGGTGTTCTTGAAGTCGACCACACGGCCTTGACCATCGGTCAGACGACCCTCTTCCAACACCTGCAGGAGCGAGTTGAAAATATCGGGGTGTGCCTTTTCAATCTCATCAAAAAGCACGACGCTGAACGGCTTGCGGCGAACTTTCTCGGTCAGCTGACCGCCCTCTTCGAAGCCCACAAATCCTGGAGGGGCACCGAACAGGCGAGAAACCGTGTGCTTTTCGCCGTATTCCGACATGTCCAACGCGATGAGCGCGTCCTCATCGTCGAACAGGAACTCAGCGAGCGCCTTGGCCAGCTCCGTCTTTCCCACACCGGTCGGGCCGGCAAAGATGAAGGAACCGCTGGGACGCTTGGGGTCTTTCAGACCCGCGCGTGTCCGGCGAATGGTCTTAGACAGGGTTGAAATGGCCTGCTCCTGGCCGATCACGCGCTGGTGCAACGCCTTCTCCATGAACATCAGGCGGGCTGTTTCTTCCTCGGTCAGCTTGAAGACTGGGATACCGGTAGCGGCAGCGAGGACTTCAGCGATGACGCCTTCATCCACAACACCGACTCCGCCAGCTTCTCCGCTTCTCCACTTCTTCTCCAGCTGCAGACGCTCGCCGAGAAGGGTCTTCTCCTCGTCGCGCAGCGACGCCGCTTTCTCAAAGTCTTGGCCCTCAATTGCTGCCTCTTTACGAGACCGCACGTCGGCAATCTTCTCGTCAAACTCCCGCAATTCTGGGGGGCTCGACAGAATCGACAGCCTCAAACGAGCACCGGCCTCATCGATCAGGTCGATTGCCTTGTCGGGGAGGAAGCGATCTTGCACATAACGGTCAGCCAGGTTCACGGCTGCATCGATGGCGCCATCCGTGATCGACACACGGTGGAACGCTTCGTACTTATCGCGAAGCCCCTTCAAAATGTTGATGGTGTGGGCGGGGGAAGGCTCGCCGACCTGAACCGACTGGAACCGACGTTCCAGCGCAGCATCTTTCTCGAAGTGCTTGCGATACTCATCCAGCGTTGTTGCTCCGATTGTTTGGAGCTCGCCGCGAGCCAGCAGAGGCTTGAGGATGCTGGCAGCATCAATGGCGCCCTCAGCAGCTCCCGCACCCACGAGGGTGTGGATTTCATCAATGAACACAATGATGTCGCCACGGGTGCGGATCTCTTTGGTGACCTTCTTAAGTCGCTCTTCAAAATCACCGCGGTAGCGTGAACCCGCAATTAGCGACCCCAAGTCGAGCGAGTACAGCTGCTTGTCCTTGAGGGTTTCTGGCACATCCCCCTTCACGATGGCTTGCGCCAATCCCTCGACAACCGCGGTCTTGCCGACACCTGGCTCGCCCACGAGCACGGGGTTGTTCTTCGAGCGACGCGAAAGGATTTGCATAACGCGTTCCATTTCGCGCTCGCGGCCGATCACCGGATCAAGCTTGCCCTCGCGAGCAGCGTGAGTGAGGTTGGTCCCGAACTGATCCAGAACCTGCGAACCCTTATCGCTGGAAGTTTCTGACCCTCCGACCGAGACGGGGTCTTTGCCCTGGTAGCCCGAGAGAAGTTGGATCACTTGCTGGCGAACGCGGTTGAGGTCTGCGCCCAGTTTCACGAGAACCTGCGCGGCAACACCTTCACCCTCGCGGATGAGACCCAACAAAATGTGTTCAGTGCCAATGTAGTTGTGGCCCAGCTGCAACGCTTCGCGGAGGCTCAGCTCCAAGACTTTCTTTGCGCGCGGGGTAAATGGAATGTGACCGGTGGGAGCCTGCTGGCCCTGCCCGATGATTTCTTGCACCTGTTCACGAACAGCCTCAAGGGAAATATCCAAAGATTCGAGGGCTTTCGCGGCCACGCCTTCGCCCTCGTGGATGAGACCCAGCAGGATGTGCTCGGTGCCAATGTAGTTGTGGTTGAGCATCTTGGCTTCTTCTTGTGCCAGGACGACGACTCGGCGCGCCCGGTCAGTAAACCGCTCAAACATGTGTGCCACTCCTTATTTCGGGGTATCGGTGAGACTCCTCACCACTACTCGTGTTACGAGAGTAATTGGCAGATTCCGTCGATGGGCCAGTGTTCGCCCCCAGCGTGAGCAGTTATCCTGGCCCGATGAGCCGGTGGGATTTTGAAACCTGGGCACCCGGCGCCTCCGAGGTCGCAGACCCTGCGGCGCTCGAAGTAACGTCCGCTAGGGATGTCCCTCTCGGTGGCCTTCGGGCAATGACGGTCCGTCGGACCCTACCCAACCGGAGTCGAACAACCATCGGGCCCTGGTGCTTCATCGACCATTACGGGCCTGATGATGTCGCTAAGACCGGCGGAATGTCTGTGCCACCCCACCCGCATACTGGCCTGCAAACCGTGAGCTGGCTCTTCGACGGGGAAGTTCAGCACCACGATTCGACCGGCGTGGAAGCAACCGTGGTGCCAGGCTCCATCAATTTGATGAATGCCGGTGCGGGAATCTCCCACTCCGAAGTCTCCACAGCCACAGGGCTCCTGCACGGCGTTCAACTGTGGCTGGTTCTGCCGGACTCCCTGAGACACGAACCAGCTTTCTTCGCTGCCGAGCAAATTGAAAGACACCAGCAGGGCGACGGCCACCTTCAGGTCTTCCTCGGCTCACTGCAGGGCATCAGCTCAAGCATCCCGCTGGCGTGGCCGGGAGTAGGAGCAGAGTTTTCTCTTGACCCTCAAGGCACGATGACACTCGCCGTCAAAAACGAGCATGAGCATGCCGTCCTTCTGGATATGGGTGCCCTGACGATTAATGGGGAGGCCCTCAATCAGCACGAACTTGGTTACCTCGCCCCCGGACGCCACCAGATCGAGATAAGCAACACCACCGACGCACCCGCACGCGGGCTTTTCCTCGGCGGTCAGCCGTTTCAGGAAGAGTTCGTCATGTGGTGGAACTTCATCGGCCGAAGCCACGAAGAAATCGAAAACTTTCGCGACCAGTGGCAAGCCTCCCTTGCCGGAGAGCGCGGGCGGTTCGGCAATCTCACCCACATGCCCCCTCTTCCCGCACCCGAGATGCCCGGAGTTCGACTCACAGCGCGGAACCGGCGTTAACAGCGAACAAGAATTTCAGCACCCTAGACTTTTGCTGCGATGAGCGAACCGCAAAAAAAGTCACCCTGGCCCCCGGCCCGGATTGCGCTGGTGACAATTCTTGCCGGCTTTGGTCTCTATGCACTGAGCACGTTGATTAGTTAGGTAACCCGTGATCGAGAATTTCTGGCTCAACGCCCTGTTTTCGGTGACCCCAACCGCACTCATGGGGGTGCTGTTCTGGTTCGTGGTGCGATCGATTCTCCGAGCAGACCGCAGCGAACGCTCGATCTACAAGAAAATGGAAATCGAGGAACGTCGCAAGCGCGGGCTTCCCGTGGACGACGAGGTTACTTCACCAGGGGGAACAACACCGTCTCTCTGATGCCAAGCCCTGTGAGGGCCATCATCAAACGGTCAATACCCATTCCCATGCCACCACTGGGGGGCATGCCGTGCTCCAGCGCGCGCAGGAAGTCTTCATCTACTTTCATGGCCTCTTCGTCGCCCTTGGCGCCCAATCGCGCCTGCTCCACAAAACGCTCGCGCTGGATGACGGGATCCACCAACTCGGAATAGCCGGTAGCAAGTTCAAATCCACGAACATAAAGGTCCCACTTTTCGACGACCCCGGGCTTCGACCGGTGCTCTCTCACCAGAGGTGATGTGTCTACCGGGTAGTCCATGACGAACGTGGGCGTGGTCAACGAATCAATGACAAAGTGCTCCCACAGCTCTTCCACCAATTTGCCGTGGGTGGGTTGAGCAACCTCAATCCCTTCGGCCTTCGCCATGGCCGACAGGCTCGCCATGTCGGTCTCCGGAGTAATCGTGGTGCCACACGCATCGGAGAGGCTTTCGTACAGCGAGAGCCTGTCCCACTGGCCGCCCAAATCATGATCGGTGCCATCAGCCCACGTCACCGTGTGGCTACCCGCCGTCGCGAACGCAGCCTTCTGGATCAGCTCCTGGGTTAGGTCCGCCATTTGGTGGTAATCCCCGTAGGCCTGGTAAGCCTCGAGCATGGAGAATTCCGGGCTGTGGGTCGAGTCGGCACCCTCGTTGCGGAAGTTCCTGTTGATCTCGAACACCCGCTCAAGCCCACCCACCACGGCGCGTTTGAGGAACAACTCCGGAGCAATGCGCAGGAACAAATCTGTCCCAAAGGCATTGGACTGCGTGACAAAAGGGCGTGCGGTGGCGCCACCGTGCTGTGTTTGCAGCATCGGGGTTTCCACCTCGAGATATCCGTGCTCAGCGAACGTTGCCCTCAGCGATGCGTTAACTTCAGCGCGCTGCCGAACGGTCGCTCGAGCCTGCTCACGAACAATCAGATCTAAGTACCGCTGTCGAACACGGGTCTCTTCGTTCAGGTCGGAATGAAGGTTTGGCATCGGCATGAGTGCTTTTGCCGCCACCTGCCACTGCGAGGCCATAATCGAGAGCTCTCCGCGTTTGGAGGCAATCACTTCCCCCGAAACAAACAGGTGGTCACCGAGATCCACGAGGTCTTTGAGTGCCGCGTAGGAGTCCTCTCCTACTTCCCCAAAGGAAATCATCGCCTGGATTCGCTCGCCAGAACCCGCTTGAAGCGAAATAAACGCGAGTTTTCCGGTCACCCGCATGTGAACGATGCGGCCTGCCAGGCCAACAATCTCACCGGTACTGGCTTCTGGCTCCAGGTCAGGATGTGCAGCACGAACAGCGTCAATAGTCGTGGTGATGCCGAGTGACACCGGGTAGGGCTGGATACCTTGCTCTAACATACGAGCGCGTTTAGCCAGCCTCACTTCATGTTGTTCAGCGGTATCCGCACCCTCGGTGGGCACATCGGAAACGTCAGTCATCGGGATCTTTCAACCAGGGGAATGTCCCCGTAAGCCTACTGACCAAACGTCAGGCGGGCGTTGTCAATCAATCGAGTGCTGCCCACTCGAACAGCAATCAACATCCGACCACTGCGCGCAGGGAACCCCTCAGCGATCTCTTCGAAGCTGTCCTCGTGCACCAGCGCAACGTAGTCCAGCGACATCAAGGGCTCACTCCGCAGGACATCCTTCGCTGTTTGCAGCGCAGATGCTGGAGAGGCGGCGGTGCCTGCCGCGTCCAACGCGCGCGGGATGGCCTGCGCTGTGTGCCGCTGGTCAGCACTGAGATAGGCGTTTCTGCTGGAGAGCGCTACCCCGTCCTCGTCTCGCACCGTGGGCACCGCAACGACGTGGAGTGAAGGAGCAAGCGTTTCCAGCATCGTGGTGACCAACCACAACTGTTGCGCGTCTTTTTGCCCCATGACGAGATAGTCAGGCGTAACGGCGTCTACCAGACGCTTCACTACGGTAAGGACTCCCGCAAAGTGGCCGGGGCGCTCGGCGCCTTCCCACAGATCCCCTATCGGACCCGGGGTTATCCGCTCAGCACGTTCCGTGCCCTCCGGGTACATGTCCGCCTCGGTGGGAGTCCACAACACATCTGCACCCAAACCCGCAAGGACCTTCGCATCCTGGGCAGGGGTGCGCGGATAGGTGTCAAAGTCTTCCCCCTCACCAAACTGCAAGGGATTGACATACACGCTCACCACGACGCGGTCCGCGCGCTCTTTGGCCACCCGGACAAGCTCATGGTGACCCGGATGAAGAGCCCCCATGGTGGGCACGAACGCGATGGTCTCATCAGCCAAACGCCACGACTCGACCAAAGAGCGGAGGTCACTCGCGGTGGTGACGCTACGCATCAGACTCACTCTTGGCCCTGCTCGACGTCGTTGCCCGAGACCGCGCGGAGCGCGTTATCCACGCTCGAGCCAACAAGAGCCGCCATCACGACTCCGGGGTTAGCAATCCCCGCTTGACGAAGCCTCGCCGCCGCTTCCTCGATTGTGGTGTGCGAAAAACTGGTGGCCAAAGCGACCGCTGAGGCGACGTGACCGCGGTGTTCGTCGGCCACCGCCAAGGGTTCCAACCCCATTTCGACCGCGAGAGCGTGGGCGATGGGCGACGCGACCGGCGGAGCAGAGACCACACACCAGGCCCCCGCCATCCGGGTGCGATCCATGCTCCACCCGCTGAACTCCATGAGGGGGTGAAGGCCAATCGGAATAGCGCCCTGTGCCACCGCGGGCTGCAGAACATCGAGGCCGTGAACAATCGACGTGTGGGCCACAATTTGACCCGATCGCCAACCGTTCGTTGCAGCAACGCCCTCCACAAATCCAGGAAGTTCGGAATCGGGCAGCGCGAGCAGAACGAGTTCGCTTCGTTCACAGATTTCTTGTGGCGTGAGGAACGAAACCCCCTCCAGCATCGCTTCAATCCGTTCGCGGTCATCACTCGGTGGTGTGATCCCCACAATGGCGTGGCCAGCACCCGCCAGCGCAGACGCCAAGACCGGGCCAATTTTTCCCGCGCCTATCACGCCTACTCCGAGCCGGGACGAATCCATCAGGCCTGCTCTCCTCTCGAAGGGTGGTAACCCACAGCGGAAACGGCGGTGTGGGTAGCAACGTTGAGTTCTTCCCACCACTTTCTCGCGTCCTCGGAGTCCAGTGCCGATGCCCGCAGCGATACCGGCCCCGCCACGCTGTGCAAGTGAATGTGCGAAAGCCCCAGTGCCCGATGCCAGGGCCCCTGGCTCACACTCGCGCTTTGGATCCGGGTCAACGGTGTCACGCTGATCCGAGAGGTCAGCAGCCCCCTGCGCATCACCACTAGCCCCGGTTGGAGTGTTGCCATCGTGAGGTGTGCGGAAAGCGGATTCCGCCAGCGCCCGCGCCGGGGCGAACCGAGCCCGCCGGCCCGGCGTTTGCGCGGCTGCAACAGCATGCCCTCGACCAGCTCCTCCACCTCACCCGAGATCATTCCTGGCATTCCTAGGCCCACTGTCTTCACCACTTCAGCAACGGTTGCCACCGGAATGATGACCGTGTGTTCCGGCGCTTTATTAGTGGCAGCTCCCGGCTGGGAGGCAAGATTCGCATTCAAGCGCCACCAGCCAAAGAGTTTCCAGGGCCACGGCTGACTGAACTCGAGTGTGTGAATGCGCTGGGGCGGAATCGTTTCCACGCTGGTGGCGAGTAACCCGACGGACACCCTCAAATCCCCGGAGAGGGAATCCACCACGAAGTTCCCCCACCTCACGGTGCGCTCGACCAGATACACGACATACACAAACAGAGCCAGCACCACGGCCAACCAAACAGCGAGATCCCCCACCGCGATAGCGAAGATGCTGACTGTTGTGATCACCGCAAGCAGGACCACCGTCTCCACGCTGGCAACCAGGGAACCGACGTAACGGAAAAGGGGAACATCAACCTCGCGTTGGGGCTGCTCCTGGTCCTCTTCGCTGAGCTCGGACACATCACCCTGGAGGATGAGGCGCCTCAGGTCCTGTGCAAGGGTGACGGGGAGGTATTCCAACACCACATTCGCGTCATTTCCTGCGGCTTGAATATCAAGTTTGGCCAGACCCAGTAGCCGGGGGAGTAACGGTCGTCGCACACCAATGGTGTTCACTCGGTCCCGCCGAGCCTGACGCCAGGTTTTAACTAGGAGTCCCTTTTTCACATCGATGACGTCCTCATCCATACGAAAGACGTGAACCCGCCACTGCAGCCAAAAAATAACGACCAACACCACCACAAGGAGAAGGGCGGACACGGCAATCCACCCCAGGAACTCCTGCACAAAACGCCATAGGTCTTGGTCTGGTAGTTCGTCATCCACACCAAAAAAGACCAACAGGCTCGGCAGGATGAGGTTCTCCCACAGAATGAAGACCGCCGCCGTCAGCACGGCAACCACCACCACGCCGCCCTGGAGAACCGGGGTCAGCGGGTGTAGCCGATGCCACTGGCCACTGCTGGCATCGCCGGCTTGGCGGAGGGTGCTCTGGGCCACTACAGTCCTGCTCGCCTAGTTTCCGCCAGCGCGATCAGGTGATCGCGCAACTGATCGGCGGTCGCGAGCGGCAGGCCAGGAATGGAGACGCCGCTTGATGCCGCTGCCGTCACGAGGCTGAGTTGGGATAGGCCTAGAGCCCGAGCAATGGGGCCTCTGCCCACGTCAACGAGCTGAAGCCGCCCATAGGGAACAGCGACAATGCGCCGGAAGATTACTCCCCTCCGAAAAACAATGTCATCTTCGCGCAGGGCATAGCCCAGTGCTCGAACCCGCCGGGGAATAAAGCCCAGCACCATAAGACCGATGAGCGCAACCGCGGACAGAATGAACCACCCCCAGACGCTGTCACCAGGCCCCACAATCCACAACGGCACACTGGAGGCCGCCAGGATAATCAACCAGGCAATCCCCGTGATAACGATGAGTTCCGCCCGATACCGGGGACTGACGCTCTGCCACTGAACATCGGTGTCACTCACGGGTGTTCTCCTTCCAGCAGGGGGCCAGGCGGATTCTCTCCACCCGGAGGATACGCGCACCATCGCTCCGCGATGATTCCTCCAACGCCTAAGACTAGGGCGCCGATGAGAGCTACTCCCACCCACCACAGGGCCTCATCAGCGACAACCGGACGGGTGAGGAAAAACAGCCCCAATCCCAGTGCTGCGCCCACGAGCGCGAATCCTGCCAGAGCGCTCGCCTTGGCGAGCAAGACCACGCGTGTTGCATACACAGGATCCAGTGCAACCGTGGTGGCGCTGCGAACGCTACCCCGCACCGGCCACGCCAACATCACAACAGCTCCACCGATAATCACGAGGGTTGCGCTCCAACTGGGCGGAGGCACAATGGCTTGTTCCCCGAGGCGCGTGAGTAACCATTGCCCCCCGCCCGCAAGGAGCGTCCCGACTGCAGCACACGTCACGAGCGTTCGAATCGAGGTAAACCTCATGACGAATCCCGCGGCATCCTCTCCAGGAGCGCTGCGATAGGTCCTTGCCCCGGCAGAGTTGCCGTTGGGTCAACCTCCCTCCAGGGTTCCAACACGAAGCGGCGCTCGTGTGCCCGAGGGTGCGGCAGGGTCAAGGTCTCGGACTCCAGAGTGAGGTCGCCGTAGGCAATGAGATCTAAGTCCAGGGTGCGGTCCGCGTATCGCTCACCCGTGCGAACTCGTCCATGGGCACGTTCCACATCCCACAAACGCGCGAGCGTCTGCTCAGGGGACCAGGCCGAGTCAAGAAGCACAATTTGGTTGATATACCCCGGAGCGTCAGGGTCAAACCCGTCACTCGTCAACGCCACCGTCTCGTGCAAGCTGGACTGGGCGGTAATGCGAAAACCCTCGACGGCGCGAAGGTCAGCGAGCGCCCGAAATGCTGTTTCTTCCCGATCGCCCTGGTTTGTTCCCAACGCCACCACACACGAGGTCCATCCGTCGCTTGTCACAGTTCGGAGCGCTCTCGCCTCAGGGACACCGAAGAGCCAGCCACGCGAACCGGCATTGGGGCTTCGGGTTTGTGAATAGTCACCGTGGCTGCGAGAGCTTTCTCGAATGTCATCACGACGTGGATCAACCGCAGCGCGAGAGTCTCCAACAGGTCCACCGGGTCCGCTGAGGCGTTCTCGCCGATGGCGGCAGCCAGGGCGCCGTAGTCAATGGCGTCGGCCACATCATCCGACAGGGCTGCTGGCGTCATGTCGTACTCAACCTCAACATCAACCAGGAAGTTTTGACCGTCGCGACGCTCCTCGGGGAATACCCCGTGGTGAGCAAACACTTCGATTCCGACCAGACGAATGACATCAGCCATGCAGACCCCCTTCCCGAAAAGCTTGCCAGAGGTTGAGGGCTCGGGCGTGCTCGCTCACATTGTGAACCCGCAGAGCCCACACCCCCTGGTCAGCCAAACGTGCTCCGAGTTGAGCAGAGACGCTGTCGCGTTCCTCGACCGCATGACCCTCGGGAAGGAGCTCGCCCAGGAAACGTTTCCGAGAGGCGCCTACGAGGGTTCGGAACCCAGCAGGCACTGCTTCCGAAATCTGAGCGGCTAGTGCCCAGTTGTGGGCCGGTGTCTTAGCGAACCCGAGTCCCGGGTCAAGAATGATGCGCTCCTGCGCAATTCCTGCCTCATGGGCTGCCTCTACCCGCGCGGTCAGTTCCTGTTTCACCTCAGCGAGGACATCGTTATAGTGCGCCAGCGAATCCATGTGCTCGCTGTGTCCCCGCCAGTGCATCAGCACCACGTCACGACCGGAGGACGCCATCACGGCCAGCATGTTGGGGTCGGCACTTCCCCCGGACACGTCGTTGATGATCTGGGCACCGGCATCGAGTGCCCGTCGCGCCGTATCGGCACGCATCGTGTCGATACTCACCACCACGCCCTGTTCCGCGAGATGCTCAATAACGGGAAGAACTCGGTGTTGTTCCTCAGCGGCATCAACCCGAGAAACGCCAGGTTTGGTCGATTCACCCCCCACATCGATGACAGTGGCACCCGCCTCCGCCATCAGCAGCGCATGGTCGAGGGCCGAGCGCACCTCAAGATACTGGCCGCCATCGCTGAAGGAATCGGGGGTGACGTTCAGAACCCCCCAGATCTGGGGCCTTGCCTGCTGGCTCACGCGGAGTCTTCCGCACCCACCAAGAGCAGAGCTTCGTGACGGGCGGCGCCCTCGCTGAGGGTTCCGGCTGCTGCCACCGTCACCGTGGTTAGGGACTGCTTAGGTCCGCGAAACCGCACGCACCCGTGCGACGCCGAAAGAACGACGAGCGCTCCGGCGGCCACCCCTGAATTGACGAGCGATTGGGCCACCATTTCGCCGAGTCTTTCCTGGAGCTGTGGGCGTGCGGCACTCACTTCCACCACGGTGGCGAGGGTTCCCAGGCCCACGATGGCACCAGAGGGTGCATACACGACACCCGCTGATCCTTCGAAAGGCAGCAGGTGGTGCTCACAGATGGAGTGAAAGGCAATGTCTCGCAGCGCCACGAGCTCACCGCGCTCCGAATCGCTGCTCGCGACCGGCTTTGCGTCACGAAGAACCTGAACCGGGTCCACACCAACACCTGCATAAAGCTCGGCGAAAAGCTCGGCCACCCGGTCGGGGGTACTCCCCAGACCTTCCCTCGAAGGATCCTCCCCGACTGCAATCAGAATGTCTCTGACTGCTCGAGAAATTGCCTGGCTATCCACCAGAGCCCTGTGACGCCCGGGGCTTTTTCGCCGTTGTCTTTTTTGTAGCAGCAGACTTTGCGGGTGATTTCTTCGCCGCGGCCGCCCTGCGCTTCGGAACGTCTACCGGGCCTGCTTTGGACACGGGTCGCTTGGCGCTCGAGAGCCACTGCGGGCGCTTCGGGAGCTTCTTGACATCACGGAATATCTCGGCCAATTGGTGGTGATCCAGCGTCTCCTTTTCCAACAGCTCTGTGGCCAAGCGGTCGAGAATGGCGCGGTTCTGGTTCAACACTTTCCAGGCTTCTGTGTGGGCATGGTCGATCAGATTCCGCACCTGGGTGTCCACCATCTCGGCAATCGAGTCCGAGTAGTCGCGTTGGTGCCCCATGTCGCGACCCAGGAACACTTCTCCGCTGGCTTGTCCTAGCTTGACCGCGCCGACGTGCTCGCTCATGCCGTACTCGGTGACCATCCGTCGCGCAATTGACGTGGCCTTTTCGATGTCGTTGGACGCGCCCGTCGTCGGGTCGTGGAAAACCAGCTCTTCGGCCACGCGGCCACCCATGGCGTAGGCCAACTGATCCAACAGCTCGTTTCTGGTGACGGAGTACTTGTCACCCAGCGGCATCACCATGGTGTATCCCAGCGCACGCCCCCTCGGGAGAATGGTCACCTTCGTCACCGGGTCGGTGTTACGCATAGCTGCTGCAGCGAGGGCGTGACCGCCCTCGTGATACGCGGTCACCAATCGCTCTTTATCGCTCATCACTCGTGTGCGGCGTTGAGGCCCCGCCATAACGCGGTCAACAGCTTCATCGAGGGTTTCGTTGGTGATCTTTTTGCCATTGGTGCGCGCCGTCAACAATGCAGCTTCGTTCAGCACGTTGGCCAGGTCAGCACCGGTAAACCCGGGGGTCTTTCGAGCAAGGACAGCAAGGTCGACACCTTTTGCCATCGGCTTTCCTTTGGCGTGAACGGCGAGAATCTGTTCGCGACCCTTCATATCCGGGGCATCCACTTGGACCTGGCGGTCAAAACGGCCGGGCCGAAGGAGAGCCGGGTCAAGAATGTCGGGCCGGTTCGTCGCTGCAATCAAAATCACATTGGTTTTGGGGTCAAACCCATCCATTTCCACCAACAACTGGTTCAGCGTTTGCTCACGCTCATCGTGGCCGCCCCCCATGCCGGCCCCGCGGTGGCGACCAACGGCATCAATTTCGTCGACAAAAATAATGGCGGGGGCATTTTCTTTGGCCTCTTTGAACAGGTCTCGCACCCGCGAGGCACCCACACCCACAAACATCTCCACGAAATCCGATCCCGAAATCGAGTAGAAGGGCACATCAGCCTCACCGGCTACCGCTCGGGCCAGCAACGTCTTCCCTGTGCCGGGAGGGCCATACAGCAGGACACCCTTGGGGATTCGCGCTCCGAGCGAGAGGAACTTCTCCGAATCCTGGAGGAATTCCTTGATTTCGTGGAGTTCTTCAATTGCTTCGTCAGCGCCCGCAACATCCTCGAAGGTGACCTTCGGGGTTTCTTTCGAGACCAGTTTTGCTTTGGACTTACCAAACTGCATGACCCGCGAACCGCCACCCTGCATGCTGCTCAGCAGGAACCAGAAAATCACGCCAATAAGAAGGAAGGGAATCACGAAGCCCAACAGCGACACAAACCAGTTGGTCTGTGGAACCTCATCCGTGAACTCGGTGACATCGGAGTTATCGACCGCAGCCACCACGTCTGCACCGCGCGGTGCAACGTAATAGAACTGAACCTGCGTTCCTTCACCCTGGAAGCTCTGCCTCAGTTCAAGATCAACCCTCTGCTCGCCATCGATGATGGTGACTTCTTCGACCTGGTTTTCCAGCAAAAGCTCTAAACCTTGCTGGGTACTGATCGGACGGAAGCCGCCAGCGCCGAGTAGGGAAAGTCCCACCGCAATCACTGCAATACCAATAACGATGTAGGGAAGAGGGCCTTTGAGAAGTGCCTTTAGAGTGGGACGTTTCGTGGCCATAGTGGCTCAAGGAACCTTTCCAAACAAGAAAATCGCGAAGTGCTAAGGCTAGCGCCTGCCGCCGACGCACGCCCAGCTGTTCGCCTCGGGCAGAGAGTTAAGCCCCATCGCGATAGACATCCGGATTGAGAACTCCGATGCCTCTCAAATTCCGGTATCGCTCCGCAAAGTCAAGGCCGTAGCCGACGACAAATTCGTTAGGAATATCGAACCCGAGGTAGTCGATGGGAACCTCGACGGCCATGGCGTCAGGTTTCCGCAATAGCGACGCCACCCTGATGGAGGCAGCACCCCGTGACTCAAAGTTCTCCAGCAACCACGACAGGGTCAGACCAGAGTCCACAATGTCTTCCACGATCACGACGTGCCGACCTTCGAGGGAGGAATCAAGATCCTTCAGGATCCGGACAACACCGCTGGATTTCGTTGAGCGCCCATAGCTAGAGACCGCCATCCAGTCCATTTCCAGCGGAATGCGCAGTTCCCGGGCAAGATCTGCCATCACCATGACAGCGCCCTTCAAAACACCCACCAGCAACGGTGTCTTGCCGTCTAGGTCAGCCTCGATCGCCCGCGCCATTCGCGCCAAACCCTCAGCGATCTGCTCTTCGCTCACGACAGTCGACACAATGTCGGTGTGTGCGTCACTAAAGTCCACGCCGGGTTCCTCTCGGTTTCTTTCCCTCGCTACTACGCGCAACCAACAGGCCGTCGCGCCTTTCTAGGCTAGCGCCGGAAAGATCAATCGCTGACTGGCCCTTCCACCGGGTGAGCAGACCCTCGACCTGCTGCATCTGCGCAAAGTTTGGCGCACCACCACCGACACAAATGACCATGCTGCGAACGACGCGGGATGCCACTGCCGGGTTCTGCTCCATAAGGTGTGTGACTTCAATGGAGCAAACCTGCGGAGTTGAGGCATCAACGTGTTCGTCGAAAACACTCTGAGCAAAACCGTCCAAAGCCTCGGAGTCCCGGCGAAAAAGCGCCGCAGTCCTTGCTAGAGACTCAGCCACCCCTGGCCCTAGGTCCTCTTCGAGCACGGGCATCACGCGCTGGCGCACACGAGAGCGCGTAAAGCGGTCATCGGTATTGTGCGGGTCATCCCACCACGACACCCCGGCATCCGTGAGAGCTTGCCGAAGAGTGGACCTGGCGAGTGAGAGCAGGGGGCGGTGGGAGAACCCTTCAACCTCTGGCATGCCTTTCAAAGCCGAGGGCCCACTTCCGCGGGTGAGACCCAACAGGACAGTCTCGGCCTGATCGTCTCTGGTGTGGGCGAGAAGAATTCCTCCAGCCCCCGTTTCTTTCATCGCCTCAAAAAACGCCTGATACCGCACGGTTCTGGCGGCTTCTTCGGGGCCTCCGGCGACACCCACGGACACTTTCTTGATAATCACAGGACCCAGCCCCCAGCTAGAGGCCACTTCCGCAGCATGCTGGGCGCGCTCCCCCGAGCCCTCCTGCAATTGGTGGTCGACCACCACGGCACCGACTGAGAAACCCAAGGCGGGTGCCTCGTGAGAAAGCGCCCAGGCGAGCGCCAATGAGTCACCACCGCCACTCAGAGCAACGAGATAGCGGGTGGGAGCCTGTGCGTGTTCAACTGCCCACTCCCGGACGGCGCGGCGCACATCCGCCATGGCGGGGCTCAACCGGGGTCGCCGACCCCCTAAACCCTGCTTCTGCGCCACCCGGTAAGGTTACTTCACGAAACTTTTCCCCCTCGAAGGAGCACGACAGCTATGGCTGAATACCCCGCCGTTATTGAAATTCCCCGTGGAAGCCGCAACAAGTACGAGGTCGACCACGAAACGGGCCGGGTATTCCTCGATCGCGTGCTGTACACGAATTTTGTCTACCCCACCGACTACGGTTTTTTCGAAAACACTCTGGGCCTCGATGGAGACCCCGTCGACGTGCTGGTGATGACCGAGTACCCTCTGTTCCCCGGCGTTGGTTTGACCGCGCGCCCCGTGGGTGTCTTCAATATGACCGACGACGGCGGCAGTGATGCGAAAGTCATCGCTGTTCCCGCTGGTGACCCCCGGTGGGATCACATCCAAGAAGCAGAGGACATTCCCGAATACACCCGCAAAGCCATCGAGCACTTCTTCGAGCACTACAAGGATCTGGAGCCCGGCAAATGGGTGAAGACCGAAGGTTGGGGCTCGCGTGCTGACGCTGAAGCCGTCATTGAGGCGGGTATCGCTGCTTTCCCCGGGCACTAGCCCAGGCGAATACCC